>UOFL01000222.1_pt1 | contig 66551 bp, 57 predicted proteins | sample 1990081 | NCBI WGS metagenome assembly UOFL01 (sample SAMEA4728526, study PRJEB27164) | hydrothermal vent metagenome | biome: marine basaltic hydrothermal vent biome; feature: marine hydrothermal vent; material: mineral | place: Pacific Ocean | collected 2011-06-14/2011-07-23 | depth 1741 m | reverse complement strand
TATTACTATTATTAACGCATTGAATTTTAGAGTTATTGACGCAGGTATTTGTCTTGATGAAACCGATTCTGAATTAAATCTGACTAGTTTGCCGGCGGTGATAAGGGAAGCGATTAACAATGGATTATTATATATTACCCGCCATCGTTGAAAATACAGGGTAATAGTGAAATGAATGATGAGCAAAGACACAAAGCTCATTAAGCCAAATCAATAGGAGGAAAAAATGGCAATACTCAATGTAACAATAGATGGAATCAGTGTGGATTATCCACATGAGATTGATTTCACTTTAGCGGATAATGAGATTCGCAGAATAGCCACTGAACTAGTACGAAGTGCTAGTTTACCGGGTGTGTTATCTAAATCTACTGCCAATAAGTTTTTTCACCATTCTGTAGTGGATCGATTTGATACTTTTGAGGGTGGAAAGAGAATTTATTTAAGACCAAGAGTTCCTTTTGGTTGAAGTTGATCGGTATTTTTCTGTATGATAGTGAGCTAAAAATGAAAATAGTATTTTGTGGCGTTGGGGCATTGGGCTCAACAGCAGTGTTGTTTTGTCGTAACCTTGATGCGACATTAGTGTTTATTGATGATGACCGAGTGGAATCAAAAAATTTATTAGCGCAGAATTTTGTCAAACAATCTTTAGGCAAGAATAAAGCACAGGCATTGCGCTTACAGCTACAAAATTTTTTTAGTGTGAACAGTGAAGCTGTAGCAGTGAGATTGGTAGAGCAGAATGTCAATAGCTTACTTGATGATGCAAATTTAATTGTCGATTGTTTTGATAATGCCAGTAGCCGCTTATTACTATCTGCTTTTGTAAAAGAATCAGGCACTGCTTTATTGCATGCTGGTATTTCGGCGGACGGTACTTTTGGCTTGGTTCGTTGGGACAAAAATTTTACGGTTGATGAAGAAGACGAGCAAGGGCAGGCAAGTTGTGAAGGTGGTGAACACCTTCCTTTAATCGGCTTACTTGCCTCTTCTATTGCTAGAACAATTCAAGAGTATGTGAATACGGGTGAGATGCAAGAGTATATGGTTTCCTTAAATGGAAGTACTCAATACAGTCGGTAATAGTCACTGTAGTTCTATGCGTGTTCCTAGGCTTAATAACTTAATGAGAAGTGGAAAAAATGATACTAGCTTTTGATGTACATTATGGAGAGGATAAGGCTTTTGTGGCTGGAGTTGGTTTTCATTCATGGCAAGATAGGGTTGCGGAAGGTGAGTATCATTGCATTGTTAACGGGATTGAAAGTTATGAGCCAGGATCTTTTTATAAACGGGAAATGCCGTGTATTTTAGCGCTATTAAATGAGCATCAACTCTCTCCAGAGATAATAGTAGTGGATGGTTATGTTTATTTAGATGGTCACTCCCGAGCAGGATTGGGTAAACATTTATATGATGCGCTTAATCAAGAAGTTCCAATAATAGGTGTAGCCAAACAAGCGTTTAAGGGGATTAGTGATGATTATGCTATGACGCGAGGATCAAGCAAAAAGCCTCTATTTGTCACCAGTGCGGGGGTTTCATTGGAAAGCGCAAAGAGTGATATAGAAACTATGGCCGGAGAAAACCGTATACCTTTATTGTTAAAAAAAGTAGATCAACTGTGCAGAGAACTCGGCAGCGACTAATCTTATTCTTCTCCTAATTTAGTTGTGCTGTAATTTTATATTACTCTGGTAGTTTCTTTTTAGTATTCACCGTTTGCGGTTGTCTTAGTCCAAAATAGGCATAAGCAGATGCAATGGCTAAACCAAACCAGGTTTGGCCCAGATTTGTCATGGCTGGGAATACTTTTGGAAACTCAAGTCCCTTCATAAAGACCCAAAATCCAGTACCGACCCATACTACTAAGTATAACCAAGTAATCACTTTAACAAATATTTCTGAAATTTGATCATGTGTTAAGTTTAGGCGAAACAATTGTTCTGACACTGGATTGCCGGGTTCTGCTCTCGCCATGACTGCAATGACTAATGCTGAGATTAATCCACTGATTACTGAAAGCGCCTGGGTCATGCCTTGATTAAATTCTATGGCGCTCGATGACTGACATTGGCTATCTGCGCCACAGTTTATGATTCCAATTCCCTTGTAAATTAGATAGGAATAAATCGCGAGTATAATGAGAGCTATTGTCCCTCCAAATACATTTTTCATAGTGAAAATCCTTTTTTTTCTGAGTGCTCAGTACTGGTTATTTTTAAGGATGTAATATTAGAATAAATATTATTGTTCATCTAATGATATTTCAGTAAGTAATATTGCAGTAAGTTTTCCTAAAAGGAGTTAATTACTTTGTATTATAGTTCTTTTGAGCTCAAATACTGTTTCCCTAACTTTTCATTTTATTCGGTGTTGACTTACTGATCGATTAAAGCACTGCTGGCTAAGCTATTCAACTAAGAAGTGAGTTGTTAAGTAGTGAATAACACGAAAAAATGGCTTATTCTCTTATAAAAGATCTACCAAAATAATCGATAGAAAGTGGAATCGGAAAAGCGGTTCCAATAACTAGTAGAGTGGCGTTAAGAATAGGGAGTCGGGGTATGCTACTGCTTGTTTATTGTTTGCTATATTTTTGCCACATTTAATCATTACTATGTCAGCTCGGTTACAGGATGTCACAATGAATGTTTGTTTTACTTAAGTGATAGGCAGTTGCCCTCCGACCAGCATGGAATACTAAATGAAAACCAGACTTAAAACTATAAATAGAGCACCGACGAAAGTAATAGTAATATCACAAACACATACTCTTCCAAACCCGAATAGAAAAACACGCGCACGATTAAAGTACTATTTTTCAGGAGTGGCACGTTTACTCAATCGGTCGTTGTGATAGTTTTAGCGGTCTGTTGACAATCGTTTATGTGGCACACTATTGTTTCAAAACGACTCTCATCGGCTCATTGACTCATTGACTTCGGGACATAGAATTTACCCAATAGACGAGAAAATTTTCAATCTAGTTATTTTAGACTATAGCCTATTAATCGTTAGTTGCTTATCATTATTGCATGATAAATATTACTTTCGCTTTCATGGTCTGGTCATTGCGCTGCTTGATAGTGAGGTTGCAAAAAAAGGCTATATTTTATGGATGGTTCAGAGGTTTTTCTTTTTTTTCTTTTTTTAATTGTCTTTGTCTTCCCTATATTGCTTATCGTACTAGCAGTGAATAAGCCGCGCGAGTCTATGATGTCGACTGGAGGATTCATGGCAGTTTTAGCGATGCCCTTGTTAACACCAGAACAAGGTAGCCTTACTCGAGATTTATTCACTATATTAATTGGATTGTATGGAATAATTATGGTGATTGCACTAGTAATATTTCTATTTAAAGGTCCGAAATCTACGTCTTTTGGCGAAGTGCAACTTGATAATATAGACAAATATGGTGGGCGTTTAAATTTTGAGAAAGGCATGATTATTGACAGAATTCATTGGGACCTGTCGTTAGACTCTCGTAAAGGTTTATGTGCCAATAATGTTGAGCTGAACAAAAATTACAAACAAGGCGGAATTTGTCAGTTAGGTTCGGTAAATTTTGATGAAATTACATTGGATGAGACGGCTCATTATTTACCGGCAATAGGATACGACGAAATTATTGCAGGTCACTGTTATTTAGTCAAAAAGTCAGATGGTCAAAATAGAGTAAAAATTCAAATTACCTATCATGATGAAATATCGAAATTCATTCACCTGAAATGGCAGCGAATGGGTGAATCGAGTGATTCTGTACTGGCTATACAAAATGAGCATTGACATAATTTAATTTACAGGACTGCCGTAGAGTCGTTTCTAAATAGGTTAGTTTCCAAGGTTAGGTGTGTGGGGTCGTGCTTAAAGATCGCTAACAAGTACCATCAGTAACAAATACCATCGCCAAAAAATACCAATGAAACACTTTTTAATGCATATCTCTATCAAACGCATCAAGTTTCGCTAGCAACTCTATATTATGTTTATTTTCATCAGCAATAGAGTCGAGTAGTGCGGCTTTCCCTTTACGTAGGGGGTGTGCTGTAAAGTAATCTTTAACGTGAAGTTGTGAAGAGCTGAATTGACTAAGTAGATGGTATTGTTCCGCGGGAAGAACGCCGATAAAATTGGTGGTGCGGAAAAATTCGCCGTTTAAAGCAAATAATTTGTAACCTGAGTCGTTAAATTTTTCAGCGAGTTGATCATACAAATAGGCCATTAATTCGTCAAAATCTAGTTCGCGCAGGAGATCATTATCAATTAGTGAAAGGTCAAAATACAACTGATGCTGTTCCAATATCTCGACAAAAGTTTCTTTGAGTGCAGAATTAATAAGTATATGTTCAATTGAATAAATGTATTGATTAGGTAATAACATGTACTCAAAAATTATATGGACAGGATCCAGAACCCAGCCCGTATCGATTTTTTTGCATATTTTGGCATACGTCATTATGTCAATATAATCGACATCATTTTTATGTTTTTCATAAAACGCATTGGTGTCAAAAATCAGGGCTTTAGCTTCATCAATAATGTGTTGGTCACCACTTGCGAGTATCTCTAGACTAGAAAAAAGTTGTTGTTTTAATTGGGTGGAGTGTCGGTTGTTGCCCCACCAAATTGATTGGAGTAAGTTCGCTTCATCCTCAGCTTGTATATCGGGATCACTAAATTCTTCGAACTGTTGAAAAGCCATCTGTGCAAACAACTCATCGTTAACATCGAGGGGAGCTATATCGTTTTCAACAAACTGGTCAACTTGTTGTGTGTAAGATTTAAATTCCTGTATTTCTTTTTTGACGCGATGTTTTTCAAGTTCATCATCGCCCGATAGTATTTCGCCCAGCTTTTCGTAATCGTCGATTGAGTATTGTCGAATGCGTTGTTCAACTATAGAACTCAGAAGAAGGTAATCAATATAAATCGTTTTGATATTCTCATCATAGTCCAAGAATTTTAGTAGATCAATTTCTTCTTGTACAAACTGATCAATATTTTCCTGATCAGTATTGAGGATATCATCTGAATAATTTGTTAAATCATTTTCATCTTCATCATCCGAATCGATGTGTATTTCGCCGAGTGAATACAAGTTATTTTTATCTCTTGCCTCAGGATCGCCGTAATCTGTGGCAAACAATTCAAATGAATCATAGTCAACATCGATTCTTATTAGGTTATCCATATCCAGATAATACACATAGAGTTCATCTTTAAAATATTGATCAATCCCCTCAAAACTTGTCATACCTCTCAATTTTCCATGAGTAAGTTTAAAGGCTTGATTTTGACCCGAGTAAACATAATGTTTGTCTTGAGCCAAATAGTGATTGTCAAGTTTTTCAAATGAACCAACGTCTGCGTGAGTAATCATATGGTGTTCAAAATAGGCATGTGTTTTATCTACTGCATAGTTCATGTCTAATAGCTGAAATGACTGTGAGTCTGCCAAAGGTAATCTGTATTGATTGTAATATATATGTTGTTTATCTTGGAACCAGTGACCTGAAGAATCTATCATGGTAAAAGTATTGGCATCGGCAGAAATAAATTGTTTATAACCGAGGTATACATTTTTATTATCTCTTGAGATAGGAAGCACCAATTGATCTCTATAGTCTGTCACTGGATACTCATCAATGCTAAAACTGCTAGGATCGCAATTCTTTAGAATTTTACCCAAAAAATATACATTGTATTTATCTGAAGCAAATCCCAAAGTTAAAGCCTTAAATGAGCGAGAGTCAATATCATTGATAGTCGTGAATCGTGTAATGTCTGGAAAAGGAACCTCTTTATCCGCATAAAACTGACCAAAACTCACTAGTAACTCTGAATAAAAGTACGCGTTATATTGGTCTTTTGCATATCCGCCATGCACTACTGGCGACTCGTCTACATCTTGTTCTAGCCAGTCATCTTCTGACAGTTGAAATGATTCGGAGGTGTTATTATTGGGGCTCGTTTCTGGGTGATAACCATCATCGCAAACCTCAAAGCTATGAAGATCTTTTATGTCATTAAAGACGCCGTTGGTGGTGTACACTGCTTTATTATCGATAGCGTAACATTCATTGAGTACCCGAAAAGTTCCATAGTCAGGTATGCCTAACTTGGATCCTCGTTGATAGAGGTAATTTTTATCTTTTGCCCAATGATGGTTTAACACTTGGTAGCTTTCTGTATCAACGTCTTTTACAAACTCTGCTTTATCCCAGCGATTGAGATCAATTTGAGCAAAATTAATGCCCAAATGAAGTCTGAAATACTCGTCATCAAACTTCTTCTTTCGTTCAAATTTTAAAATATTCATTGCTAGGAACCTAGTGAGTTGATTCCGGTATTTTAATTCCTTTACTCGGGTTTTTCAATCGTCAGAGGATATCTTTGCGACAGTTAAGAAAGTGGATGTTGTGGTGATAAATATGCTTCAATCTGGACTTTTAACGTCATTTTTATCGATAGAGCGGGAAAAAATAGAGATTTTTTCACTAAAAAAGCCATTGCATGATTTAAAGTCATTATCAGTACGTAATAATTGGCTATTATTCAATCGCTCCACAGGCCCGGCTTGTCCAAATTTTTTATCTATTCCATCATTTCTATTTTTTATGATAAGGGATTGTTGTGTTATCAGAATGTGACTATAAGCTCTGCAATATTGGCAAATTAATAAATTATGACAGGAGTCGTGTCTGGAACCAAAGCAACGAAGGGTAGCTGGCAATCCAGATCCAGAAAAATCGGTTCAAGCCAAAGAAACAGGCGTTGCTAAAATGAAAAAGTGTGGCTGCCGTAAGTGCAATGATTAAGCTTATGTTGGAAATCAAAGACAAAGGGAATAGGCATTCAAATAATATGACCATCCAAGACGTATAAAATAACAACCGTGGCCGAACACTTAATTGTCTTAACTGTTCGCTCACTGGGTAAACAGAAAATCTAAATATGTTAGACAAGGCTTGTCCCTTACGCCAATCCGGGTTGATTAATTTTACCCAGCCTGCAATAAAATAGGAGAGGAGTAACTGCATCGCAAGGTAGCCAAAAAATACTTCCTGCCAACGTGGGCTTGGAGTCAGCTGGATCAGCGAGAGCACGCTCAAAATCAAGAGACTCATTCTATCTGCACCACCATTATAAGGCCCTTGAAACAGATGTAACAAAATTAAGGCTAGTAGTAATAATAATATTAAGACCCAAAGAGTATAGAGACCTGCGATGAGAAATAAAGATAAGAGAATTCGTAGTGCAAATAACAGTCTATAGTTTTTATTCACTAAGTGTTCAAGGCTTTGTTGGGTGAATGCAAAGCCCATTAATATCTCACTAGCGCGAACCGCAGATTCAAATTCCACAGTGCTTGTCAGTCGAAATGAGAGGTTGAATTCGCGAATAAAAGACGACTTCTTGTATAAGCTCAGTCTTGTGCAAGCTAATCAGCAGCAGGCGGAATTGTACGTAGGGGCTGCTTATGTCTGCTGGCAGTAGAGTGGCGACAATTCGTTTCATTATTTCCTGTTCACTATGAACAGTAGGAGTTTCGACTAATCGTTCAGCACAACTCACCAAGAATAAGCTTTCGTTCCAAGCAGGATTCCAAAACATCCGGGCACACATTGTGCCAAAACTCAATTTATTGGGTCTAGACTGAAAAGTGGTCCATGGTTGTGAAGGAGAGTGGCTTTGCGTTGATTTAGTACTGAGACAATATTGAATACGTGGCGAGGGCGCTATTACATCAAAAAACCGCCATGAGGGTAGCAGAGCAGGCAATAGCAATTTGAGTAATTTAAACATAAGTCTAAAAAGTATAGGCTACTTTGTAGATTTATTTATCGGTAAGTTGATTGATAGATTTATTGAAATGATGAGGATCAAATAATAGTGATTAAAAAAAGGTCAGCCCCTCAATGTGAATAGAGAGTCTGACCTCAAATAACTAAGCGAATGATAATAAGCTTACTTCATAGATTTCATTTGCTGATATAGCATCATTGCTTGCATCGGTAATGTAGCAAGTTCTGCTTCGTTTTTAACTTTTTCAACAGCAACCACAAACTGTTCAAGAAGTGGCAACAACTTTCGCATTTTGTCATTCATTTCCTTCATTTTTTCTTTAGGAAGCTTGGCTGTAGTGTTGAGTTTGGCCATATAAACTTTCCAGCTTTTAGCCAGTTTTAACGGAATCCAGCGTCCTTCAATTTGAACAAAACCTAGATTAGGGCTTACTTGTTTTTTATCTTTATCAATCATTGCAACTGCAATGACTTTATTGGTGTCTGCTGCTGGTGCTTTATTTTTGCTAGCGACTACTGTGGGTGTAAAAGTACCAAGTTTCTTAAGATTTGTTTCATACTTTTTATCAATGGCAAGGAATGCTTTCATCATTCGGGTGCCATCTTTAATCAATATTGCCCCTAAATCCGCCTGGTCTATTTTATCATAGTAGGTGAACGAGCTTTTATAGAAAACGTCAGCAAAAAGTAATACTGCATCCAGTGCCGGAACGATTTGCCCATGTTTCGCTGGCGGTACCATTTTCTTGATCGTATTGACCACCATCGCTTTCTTTTGAATAATGGCTGCAATTAGTCTTCGATTTAGATTGCTGTATTTTACAAATACATCTTTGTCAGACATCTTGGAAAAAGAGATGAACATTTTATTAATATCAGACTGGTATGATTTAGGAAGGGCTTCCCAAAGCACTGCGGGCTGATAATTCAATAGACTTTTAATAACAGAATTAACTGTTGTAATAGGGCTGCTGGAGTCCAATGTATCGGCTTGTATATTGCTTACAGCGAAAAACGAAACACAAAAAAATAAAAGAGATTTAAATTTTATATTCACTTAATACTACTCCCTGGTAATATATTGTAGGATTGCTAGCTGGCCACAGGGCGTGCTACGAGCTTTGATTATACCTTAATTAAAACGAATAAGTCAGGTTTAACTTGTGCTGGATATTGGTTCTTAAATTTCATGCTACTAAGTAGGATAGCCGGGTTAGCGTTAAGTTGGCCGAGTTAGGTGAAAGTCAATTCAAACCATTTCTATAATAGAAGCAGTGATTACTTTAGTTGAACAAAAACATTATTCAATATAGTATTTTAGGCTGTTAAGAGGCTAATATTCCTCTGATTAAGGGTCTGAGATATAAGATCGTGAGCCTGACTCAATTAGCATATCCTTAAATAGATCTTAGTTAGGGGGCTTCTTCCAATTAGCGGTTTTTATGACATAATAGACTGATAGTGGTGGGGTGAGTTATTTGTGTTCATTGACGTACAGAGTTAAGGGCATGTTCGTTATTATGTGTTCTTTGTTATATTGAAAATAAACATTGTTTAGTCACCCTAGATCTTTAATGGCTGTCATTGTTTATAATAGAAACCTGTTTTGGTTATAGTGGTTGGGTTCAAGAGAGCTTGCTAGTGTTATTGAAAATAACAAGTGAGCGAAAATTACCGGGGAAATCATGAAAAAAAGTGTGCTTATCTTTTCTTGTTTAATGTTATTTATCACTAGCGGTCTTCACGCTCGGCATCTTGATCGAAGTAGTAAGCTTAATTTTTCCTATGTGATTTATTTTAGTGGAGACAACAGTAATGTGACTCAGCAAACATTGGTGAAGCTATTCTCGACCTCGCTGAGGGGTTTTACTTTTGTTGAAAAATTTAAGCGTAGACAAAAAAATAATCACTTCGCTATCACCGTAATGGATAAGGATAACTCCCGTTATTTTATCCCCAGCACGCAGTATTTACGTCATGCCAGTCTAGGCTTGTCAGTAAAACATCTACAGAAGTTAAAACAAAAGCCTCGCTTGGCCTATGTTTCATTTTTCTATAATTCAGGCAAGGGCTATAGCCAGTTGAATCGTATTAATAAGGCATTGCATGCCATCATTCAACAATATGATGCTGTGATCTGGGATTACTCCACTCGCCAAATGATATCCAGCAAAGCTTGGCAGTCTCTGCGTCTGGGCGGATGGCAAAATGGTATTCCGTATGTAGCAGGTCAAATCAATACGCATGCTTATAAAAAAGGAAAAGGTTTTCGTATAATTTCAATGGGGCAGAAAAAATTTGGCTATCCAGATATTGCGATAGAGCGTTTTATGTGGGCGGATAGACAATATGCAGGGTTATTAGTGAATCTTCTTAGTCAGGCATTAGTGGAAAGAGCAATAGAGATACAGCTCGGAAAATTTGTTATGACTATGGATAAATTGACGAATAAGGTGTTTTTAAAAAATATTGTAGGGCGGATGAAAGTGCCGTTACCTAAAAAAATCACTATTGCCTTTAGAGTAGTACAGCGCGACAAAGGCGACCCTGATAATAGAGTCCTGGCCTTGGATTTTCGTTGGAAACCAGGAGTGAATGAAAAAGATCGACAGCATCGCTATTTTGTTAGTTTATTCAAGCAAGACCAGCGTATGGACATGGTAAAAAATAACAATAAGGAAATATTAGCCGCCTCAAAGCGAGCGATAAAAAAACTACCTTCTGTTAGAAGACGCTTTAACAAAGGGCTTGCCCCTGGTTTTGTAAGGGTGAAAGCTTCTTTCAAAACGATGAATGGGGGTGTTGAATATATGTGGGTACAAATAGTGAAATGGAGAGGTAGTTCTATTTCAGGCACCCTAATCAGTTCACCGGTTAATATACCTGCCATGAAAGCGGGTGATAAAGTCAAACTTAGACAGTCAAAAGTATTTGATTACGTTTTACGTAATCCTAATGGCAAAATCGAAGGCAATGAAAGTGGAAAGCTTATTCGTAAATTCAGGCGGCGTTAGTACTACTGTGCTTTATTTTGTGTTCTACATTAATGATAAGCCTGTGGTATATTGATGACTTAATAAGTCACACAAAAGAGTTAGTATGTTGTATGAAAAAATAGAGTCAGCACTTGTTTCTACTTTTGAAGATTTTAAATTATCAAAATCAGAAAAGATTGGATTAACGGCTGTTTTGACTGACTATCAAGATGATATTGAGGCTCTGAATTTTACCCGTAATTGTGCATTTGATTTAATTGCCACAAACATTAGAGAGTCCACTAAGTATTGCCAAGAGTCTATAAAATGGTTAGAACACGTGATGCGGATATTGGACTCAGTACGCAGTAGTGAAAGCCCTACTCAACTTGATGCTTATTTCAGTCCGGGAAGTCATTGTGCTAATCGAATTATCTCTTTAACAAAACAAGCAAAAAAGACCATCGACGTTTGTGTGTTTACAATATCTGACGACACAATAACAAGTGCTTTACTGGCTGCACATAAAAATGGAATTAATGTACGTATTATTACCGATAATGATAAATCAGAAGATATGGGTAGTGACGTTTCAAAAATGCTTAGAGCTGGAATTAGTTTAAGAATGGATAATAGCGCAAATCATATGCATCATAAGTTTGCATTATTTGATAATCAGTTTTTAGTGAACGGTAGCTTTAACTGGACTCGTAGCGCCTCTCGTTATAACCATGAAAATATTACTGTGATTTCAAATTCCGGATTAATTAAAAGTTTCTCTAGTGTATTTGATTCACTTTGGACAGAGTTTAAATAGTTCTTTGCGATGGTTTTATTCTTAAAGAGCTTTGGCGTGGTTCAGTCAAGTTAGATTACAATCCATTGCGACGAAAAAACAAGAAAATAGTTGTTAATTTGGTCAATTATCGGGTTTGACTGTGTTTTATGAATTACTCTCGGTTTTTGTCAGACTTTTAAAGCCAACACAATTATATTCATGAGATAAGTAGAGTCTACTTAAATCTTTATTCCATTTTTTGTGCTTCCTGAGTTTATAGTGTTTCACACTTCAAGTCCTAATTGAGTGAGTGCTTGTCTAAATTAGGGGCTTATCCTAAACCTTTTCGGCTCAAGATCTGTTAAACTTCGCGCGTGTTAAAATTAAACAAATTAAGTCTAAGACGTGGGGCGCGAGAACTTATTCATTCAGCGTCTTGTATCATTAATGCCGGTCAGCGTGTTGGCTTGACGGGAGCGAATGGCTGTGGAAAATCCAGTTTATTTGCGTTAATCCGTCAAGAATTGCAGGCTGACGGTGGTGATTGCAGTCTTCCTCCTCGCACAATCATTGCGCATGTGGCACAAGAAACGCCGGCGGTGGATTGTTCTGCACTCGACTATGTGATTGATGGAGATTCTGAATTACGTCGCTTACAAAAAAATATTCACGCTGCGGAAAATGCTGATGACGGTGAAAAATTAGCCCATCTATATCATGATTTAGAAACGATTGATGGCTACAGTGCTGCCAGCCGTGCAGGAAAATTAATGCATGGTTTAGGGTTTAACAGTGAGCAAGAGCTTTCCGCAGTGAATATTTTTTCAGGTGGCTGGCGAATGCGCTTAAATTTAGCACAAGCGTTAATGTGCCGTTCTGATTTATTATTATTGGATGAGCCGACTAATCATTTGGACCTTGAAGCGGTGTTATGGCTTGAAGAATGGCTGATTAATTACCCCGGTACGTTACTCATTATATCGCATGACCGTGATTTTTTGGATCGCGTCACCAGTCATATTGCCCATCTTGATAATAAAGATATTACTTTATATAAGGGCAACTATTCAGATTTTGAAGTCCGCCGTGCTGAGCAACTTGCTAATCAGCAATCAATGTATGATAAGCAACAGCGTGAAATTGCACACATGCAGCAATTTATTACGCGTTTTAAAGCGAAAGCGAGTAAGGCCAGGCAAGCTCGAAGCCGGGTAAAAGCACTAGAGAATATGAGTATTATTCAAGCTGCGCATGTCGACTCACCTTTTTCATTCCAGTTTCGAACGCCTGCAAGACAACCTGATTCGTTAGTGCAGTTAAAACAAGTTGCTATAGGATATACAGAACAAGCAATTTTATCGGGTATTAGCATGAATATTCAGACAGGAAGTCGAATTGGATTGTTAGGATATAATGGTGCTGGTAAGTCTACATTGATTAAATTACTGGCCAATGAGCTGGCACCACTCAGTGGCGAGTTAACGCCCGCCAAAGAATTGAATATTGGCTATTTTGCACAACACCAACTAGAGCAATTAGATTCACAAGCCAGTCCTTTATTGCATTTACAAAGGCTCAATAATAAAGCGACGGAAAAAGAGTTGCGTAATTTTTTAGGCGGTTTTGCTTTTAATGGCGATATGGCAACATCGAATGTGGCTCCTTTTTCAGGCGGGGAAAAAGCCCGTTTGGTATTGGCGATGATTGTCTATCAAAAGCCTAACTTATTGTTATTGGATGAGCCCACTAATCATCTGGATCTTGAAATGCGTCATGCGCTAAGTGTGGCCTTACAAGCTTTCGAAGGGGCAATGATTATTGTTTCTCATGATAGGCACTTATTGCGTACGGTGACAGATCAACTGTTGTTAGTGGACAGTGGGCAAGTGACAGAATTTGATGGAGACCTTGAAGACTATCGTCGATGGGTAAACGAGCAAGCTAAACAAGAAAAGCAAGAAACACAAGAAAAAATAGGCTCTGATGAAAAACAAGGGAGCCCACTTAGTAAAAAAGCACAACGACAAAGTGCCTCAGAGTTACGAAAAAAGACCCAGCCCATGCGTAATAAGCTCAAAAAAATAGAGCAGGTCATGGACAGTTTAAGTGAAGAAAAAGATCAATATCAAGAGCAATTAGCCAGTAGTGAAATTTATGAAGAAGGCGCTAAGGCTGAGTTAAAAGTACTCTTGGAAAAACAGTCTGTGTGCCAGAAAAAAATTGAAGAGGCGGAAGAAGTTTGGATTCAGCTTACAGAAGAACTGGATAGTCTGGAAACTTAAACCTAGCGTTAAAATTCCATAGCATCAAACACTATAAGTTCAGGATCAACTCAAAAATTTAGTCCTAAATTACTTCATAGATTAATCAGACACCGCCAAGGTTGGGAATCAACCTTGGCGTTTTATCTAAGGCGTTTTGACTAGTGTTTAATAGAAAAATTATATACTTTCAGGTCCTTAGCGACTTTAATTTTTCCAGTATACCCGTTCAAGCGTATCACCTTTTTAATTTCTTTAGTGCGTACACTAGTGACAGGAGTCAGGTGTGATAGTAATAAAGTTTTGGGGTTGGCAGTAGCGCAGACTACTCCCATACGACTTGGGGTGGTATGTAATGCTTTGAATACTACGTCCGAAGGGTACAAGTTAGGGAGAGTATCGGTGATAGCGGTGTCGTAGATGACCATGTTGGCGTTTTGCGATAGTGTTATCATATTATTTGATTTTGAATTAGTGTCTCCTGAATACACTATGGAGATTCCCTTATATTCAATTCTATAGGCCAGGGCTGGAACAGGGCCATGAAACACAGCAAGTGCTTTAATCACTAAACCATCTTTATTGACAATAGTATCAACAGGGTCAGTTAACTTGGCGCTTATATTGGTGGTTTGCCAGCTAAAAGTTCCGCCTTTAATAGCCTTGGCAAATATATTCAGGTAACGTTCTATTCCAGTTTGCTGATGATAGAGTTGACTGACATAAGTGTCCGTCGCAGGATATTGCGTAATGTTATTATTTGGCGGCGGAAATTTTACGCCATTTTCACCTGGTCCAAATATGCGAATTGGTAAGCTGCGTTGAGTTCGATTGGCACGATTATGAAAAAATATGCCTTTTACAAATGCAGATAAATCTCCCATGTGGTCAATGTGTAAATGTGATAGAAGCACAATGTCAAGGTCCGCAATATTTACACCGCTTAAGGCTAAATTTTTATAACTTCCTCCACCTGCATCCATCAGAATCCTAGGTTTGCCATCAATAAAAATAAGATAAGAAGCGCTAGCCCGTTTAGCTAAGGCGGTAGGGCCACCTGAGCCTAGCACCATTACTGATACTGCTCCTTGGACTTTATCGACAGGGAGTTTATATTTTTCAGCGCTTATCGCTGACGTGAACCCTGCGGTTATCAGTAGTGTGATTGCTAATTTGATAGATTTAGTTTGGGTGAAAAATGACATCGCTACTCCTTAAGCTGATCAGATTATTATTTGATAATTGATATTATCATAAACTCCATTACTGTGTCTGTTGCGGAGTACACTCTCAGGTTTTAGATATGACTAAGAGATAAATCAACTTTTTATGACTAGATTTGTTGTAAAGTACAATAAATAGGCGATTACCCAGTAAGCAACTATGTTATTCTGCTTTTTATTTCACCTGTAAGCGAATTTTGACATTATGCCCATTATCATTTTAATATTAGTCGTGCTTGTTATTTTATACGGACCACAGTTGTGGGTTGGTAGAACTCTGAGGCGTTACCAAGAACAACGTGATGATCTTGATGGCACAGGAGGGGAGTTAGCGCGACACTTATTAGATATTAATGGCTTGCAAGATGTCGACGTCACTATTACCACAGACGGTGATCACTATGATCCTAGCACTCGTATAGTGGCATTATCCGAAGAAAACTTTAATGGTAAATCTATTACAGCGGTCGCAGTCGCTGCCCATGAAACAGGCCATGCCTTACAACATGCTGATGGTTATCGCCCTTTGATGTTGAGATCGAAACTGGCTGTATTTGCTTATTATGCAGAGAAACTTGGCATAGCTTTAGTATTTCTTGTGCCTATATTTGGAATGATTACAGGTTCAGCAGGGATAGCTCGTTTATTTATAGGCGGGGTTTTAATTTCATTTCTAAGTTCTATAGTGGTTCATATAGTGACCTTGCCAGTAGAGTTTAATGCAAGTTTTTCTCGCGCATTGCCTATTTTGGAGAAGGGAGAATATCTTGATGCAGAAGATATGAAGCCGGCAAGAAAAATATTGTTAGCAGCAGCATTAACTTATGTCTCGGCTTCATTAATGTCCATTTTAAATTTTGGACGATGGTTAATGATCTTTCGACGTTAAGCTTATATTAGTCGTCACCTCAACTCACTTATGTATCAGTTGTCTCAGCTTTATTAATGTTCCTAATATCGATTTACACTCTAAACGTTACGCTTTAAAGTTTAAACGAGCGTTGATGAACCCTAGGTATTTGCCCGCTATTTGTGTCACCCTTTACGTGATGGGTTTGGCTGAATAGCAGGCTCTTGCGTTTTAATCTGAGCGAAGGTACAGACTAGCGCTTTTTACTTGCTAAGTTAGCAATCGCAAACTTATTGCCTTGTTTGGCTGCTTTCTTCCATAAACGTCGTGCTTTTCTTAAATCTTTGGGTGTTCCCATGCCACGATAGTGCATCAAGCCCAAGCTAAATTGGGCTCTGGCCAGCCCTTTTTGAGTGGCTTTTTTAAACCAGTCTAAAGCTATCAATTTATCTTGGGGGGTCCCTTGGCCTAATAGAAATGATACGCCTAAATTATACTGTGCATCTGCATCACCCTGATCAGCTGCTTTTTGATACCAAGCGATAGCGATTTTTGCATCCTGTTTAACGCCCCATCCCTTGTCATAACTTTGACCAAGGCTAAATTGTGCATCAGCATCTCCTTGTGCAGCAGCTTTAGTATACCAATAGACAGCTTTTTTATAATCGACTGTTGTGCCTGAACCATTTTGATAAGCAGTCCCGAGATTAAACTGTGCTCCTACATTGCCTTGTTCAGCCGCTAAGTTAAACCACATTAGTGCTTTTGTATAATCACGATTTTTGCCTTTGCTATGAAAATAATAATTACCCAGATTGAACTGAGCAACAGCGTCTCCTTTTTTCGCAGCCAGCCTAAACCAGTGCAATCCTTTTTTAATATTTTTGCCGACTCCCTGACCTTTGCTATAAGCGTGTCCTATATTAACTTGGGCGTCAGTATGTCCTTGCTTGGCTGCTTTTAAATACCAGCGTGCAGCGGCACTACGACTTCTCGGAACACCCTCACCTAAATTGTACGAGACACCCAAATTGAATTGCGCCCCGGCATTACCGCCTTTAGCCGATTTTTTATACCAATAACTTGCTCTGCGTTTATTAATTTTCACGCCTTCACCTGAATCATGCATAAAGCCTAAAGAAGCTTGTGCTTGAACATCCCCTTTTTTAGCGAGTGTCTTCCAGATTTTCAGGGCGGTTGTATAGTCTTTTTTGTTGTAAGCAGCTTGTCCATCAGAATAATTCTCAGCAAGACTTAAAGTGCCAAAAGTCAATAAACAAAAGCTAACAGATAAAACTAGGATGTTCATAAAATTAAATTTTTGAGCAAGCGTCATAAAGTATTCCTGTAATCAATCAAATATAGTCGTCACAAGAATTATCCGAGATTAGATCTCATGCTACAAGTCGAGAAGAGAGCCAAAAACGAGACCCAGGTCATTATTTCTACTATTAAAAACCTTGCATGGAACGGGTTAGACCAAATTTTAAACCTTTGATGATGGCATTTTGCCTTTTACTTTTTAGTGAACCTAAGTCTTAATCTGAAGTTAACGACAGGATAGCTGTTCGCGGTTAAGAAAGTTGGCTGAGAGTGATGGTTTTTACTGCTCAATAAGAAGAAGTGGTATTAGTAAGAAAAAATATCTAAACCGAAAGTGAGTGTGAACATGGGTATGTTTGGTTGCAGAGTGTTTTCTGTTGTTATTAAATAAGAGGAGCACGTTCCCTATGCTCGTTCTTATACTAAAACTAATCTTAAAACTCAATTTTAGACATATTACACTTGCCCTTAAATTAAGTTTTAACGGTAACTCTTATACACTTTAACTTGTCCATTTTTATCAAATGACACAACGTCATAGGGATCCTTTCGACCACTAACGTCCATTCCTGGAGTGCCGTGTGGCATAGCAGGAACGCTAATTCCTTTGATCGCAGGTTTCTGTTTGAGCATTTGCTTGATTTCGCTGGCGGGAACATGTCCTTCGACTACATAGCCATTTACAAAAGCAGTATGGCAGGAGGCGAGCTGTGGAGTGACACCTGCTTTTTGTTTGTAAGGGATAACGTTTGGAACATTAATGGCTTTCACGGTAAAACCATTGGCTTTAAGGTGAGTCACCCAGCGACTACAGCATGAACAAGTCGCACTCTTATACACTGTAATAACAGGGTTTGTAGTACTTGCACTTGCTGTAGTAGGGGCTTTAGCAGCAGTTGCCGGCGCGGTAGCGGCGAGTGTTGTTGCTGAAGGAGTTATTGCCGGTGCTGTAGGCGCAGGAGCTGGGCTTACTGCTGCTGGTTTCGCAGTAGGTGCCGGAGTCGCTGAAGTTGTTGAGCTTGCGGCTGGTTTCGCAGTGGCTGTCGGAGCTCCTGAAGCTGTTGAGCTTGCTGCTGGTGGTTTCGTAGTAGCTACTTTACTAGCCGTGGGGCTTACATTAGTTTTGCTGTTTGCTGATTTTTCAGCACTTGATGAGGATGGGGTAGAGTCACAAGCAGCTAATAATGGGACTAATGCTGCCAGCAAGTAAATATGTAATTTCATGTAAATATCCTAACGCTAATAATTGATGTTGGCCGGTGACAAATGTCTTGAGAACGACATTGTAGTCATATTAAGCCTTGTTTGGATAGGCAGCATAGCGAATTTGCGCACAAAAAACGATATTTGTTTAAAATAATGTCTAATATCAATTGGTTATGAATTAAGGTGATCATAAATTTAACTGCTATTCTTACTTATATAACTTTAAAACATTACGAGGCTTGGTCAGTATGCAACATTATTCAAAGAAACAGCTGAAGGAAGGTTTATTGATCTCTATATTCCTGAATCGCTCATTTCTGATAATGGCGGTGCTGGTTATGGTTGGCCTACTATTAGTCAGTCAATGGGGTTGGCTGCAAGCAGCAGAGTCTTCTAAAGGGCCAGTATATAAGATAGGAGTGGTGCCACAGTTTGGGCAGCGGAAACTCTTTCGTATTTGGGTGCCAATCATAAAGCGTCTTAAAAAAGACACTGGCCTAAATTTTGAGTTAGTAGGTTCGCATCAAATTCCCGATTTTGAAGATAAATTTATGGCGGGAAATTTTGATTTTGCTTATATGAACCCCTATCACGCTGTGAACGCGAACAGAACTCAGGGATATATTCCGCTAGTGCGTGATGGCTCAAGAGTCCTACAAGGCATTATTGTGGTACGCAAGGATAACCCGATTCATTCAGTGAAAGAACTGAACAGTCAGTCAGTGGCTTATCCTTCAGCGAAAGCCTTAGGAGCAAGTTTGCTACCACGGTCTGAATTAGTGAAAAAGTTTAATGTCACAACCACGCCTGTCTATGCAAAAACTCATACGTCAGTTTATTTGCATGTGGTCCAGAATTTGGTTGTAGCGGGTGGAGGTATAAAAAGTACACTTGAAAAGCAAAAGCCTCAGATTAAAAATTTATTACGAGTTTTATATTATACACAAACACATAAGTCCCATCCTATTGTGGCACACCCGAGAGTACCAATAGGTGATATGTTAAAAGTTCAATATGCGTTTCTTAAAATGTCCAAAACTTTGTCAGGAGCAGCATTGCTCAAAAAAATTCCTATGAATAAAGCAATAATTGCCACTATGCCCGATTATGATTCTGTTAAGAACTTGAATTTTAAACGTCTAAGAACAAAATAATTGTCAGCTTATTGTCGACACCTATCATTATAATATTATGTATGCGAGGCGTGGTAAAAAATGAGATTAAGGCTGAAGCTTTTTCTTCCCTTGATTGTGTTTTCATTGCTGTTTGCAGCGTATGCAAAATGGATTTGGTTGCCAAGTCTTATTGATTTTATTCAAGAAGAAAATCGTAAACATTATAAAAGTCACTTGCGTAGTGTCAGTGAAAGTCTAGTGCCTTTATTATTACAGCAGCAGTTAGCCAACGTTCATGATACGCTGGATTCCTTACTAGAAGTCAATCCAAATTGGAAAAGGATTTATCTATACAATAAAAAAGGCCGAATACTTTATCCTATTGGATTAAAAAAAAGGGCGAGTCCTGATAAGGGCTTAGTCGTGCTTCGTCGCGATATAGTGATTTATACACGTAAGATTGGGGCCCTAGAGTTGGTATTGGATAATGCTGCCTATATTACTAAATTAAAGCGGTTTGAGAATTATTTTATTTTAGTGTTGGCGATATTGTTATGTCTGATTGTTATTTCGATTGCAGCGATACTTGACTGGATTGTTAGCTGGCCAATTAAAACCTTATCGCTGGCTTCTGAAAAACTCGCCAATGGGGATTACACGGCCAAACTTCCCAAGCATCAATCAGATGAAGTGGGTAACTTGGTGACGAGTTTTAAATCTATGCGCGATGCGTTGGATCGATACAAAAACCAAGTTGAGCAAGAAATTAGCGGTCATAAGGAAACGACTGCCGAGCTTAGGAAAGAGCAAGAGCGCCTTGCATATCATGCCATGCATGATTCTTTAACCGGTTTACTTAATCGTAGGGAGTTTGATGTCAGGCTTAAGTGTGCGATTGAAACGGCTTATACTCAAGGGGCAGAACATTCAATTTTATTTATCGATATGGATCGATTTAAAATGGTCAACGATAGTTGTGGCCACTTAGCGGGTGATGAGTTATTAAAACAAATGGGAAAACTGATACGTCATCAGGTTCGTGATACCGACAGTATTGCTCGTCTCGGTGGGGACGAATTTTCAGTGTTACTTGAGCACTGTTCGGAAAAGGTATCTGAGAAAATAATTCGTAATTTACATGCCCGTATTCAAGAAATGAATTTTTCTTGGGACGATCGTGTGATTTCTGTCGGGGCTAGCATCGGCATGACTTTTATTAATCGTAATACTGCTGATATGCACACGGTATTTACTGCGGCAGACCGCGCTTGTTATATGGCCAAAAAAGAGGGACGTAATCGGTATTTTATTCACCGTCCAGGCAAAGACGAGGGTGTGGCCATTTATAAGCAAAGTAGTCTGGTGAGTAATATTGTCAAGTCTTTAGAGGCCGATCGATTCACCTTGTATGCGCAAGCCATACAAAATTTACGTCAGGATGATGACCTGCGTGACCATTATGAGGTGTTAGTGAGAATGCTTGATGATGCAGGTGATATTATTATGCCTGCTGATTTCATTCCAGTGGCAGAGCGTTATAATTTAATGCCGAAGGTGGATAAATGGGTCCTTAAAAATACTTTAATGGCGTTACAAGAATTAAATGCCTCAGGGTTTAATTCGGTGTCTTTGTCGATAAATTTATCAGGTATTTCAATGAGTGATGCTGGCTTATTGTCTTATATTAATGAGCAATTTGGTTTGTACGATGTCAATGCTAGTGATATTTGTTTTGAAATTACTGAAACGGCTGCAATTTCTGATATAACAAACGCCAAAGTGTTAATTGCTGAATTGAAAAAAATTGGCTGCGAATTTTCCTTGGATGATTTTGGTAGTGGATTTTCTTCGTTTTCCTATTTGAAAAACTTGGCAGTGGATTATCTAAAAATAGATGGTGTATTCGTTCAAGATATAACGAAAGACCCTGTGAATTGTGCGATGGTGCAATCAATTCATGATATTGGTAAGGTGCTGGGTATGAAAACTATTGCTGAATTTGTAGAGAGCGAAGCAATTTTAACTAAAATTAAAGAGATCGGCGTGGATTACGCGCAAGGTTATCATATTGCGAGGCCTTCCCCATTACTTGAAGTAGTGACTCACAAAAAAATCAAAGTGAGTTCTGCTTAATTATTGTAACGAGTGCAAGTCGTGTTAGTGTGTTTGGTTTCTAGATGATTCATGCATGAGCTATCAATGAAAATTTCAACACAGCCATCGACATTTTAGGCGACGAGATTATATCATTGGCTGAATAGTTTGCGAGTTAATAATGGGGAGGAGGAGGCTCTTCCCTTTCTTCTGCTAAATCAGAGGTGGTAATGTTTTGCACAAGGCCTTTAAGTTTCAAAATTTCATCAGTGAGTTGATGTAACAAGTTTTGTTGCTTGGCCACAATATCGTTTAGGTCTTGCAGTGTGCCTTCCTGAAACGCAATACGTGTTTCAAGTTCTATAATACGATCTTCCATTTTGCTTATTTCCAATAGTGATGCTTGATAGGGAATTATACGGGAAACTTAGCGCTAAAACACAGAACCTTTGGCTTAATATTGATGGCACATAGACGTTGAAAAGACTCTTTATTAGTGTGTGAACTCTATGTTATTGCATTAATATAATAGGATGAGTTTTTGCGTTTATTATTCTATTGCATGAGTGGCACTGCCTTTAGGTGATACTTTTACCTCTGTTAAGCATCGCTTGTGGGGTATTTACTCCAAAAATAAGTGAGATAGCACTTCATTCAAATTGATAAAATAGCTATAATTACGGGCTGGAATATTAGCCAAAGACTAACAGGTGAGTAAATGACTTTAGAAGTAAATGGAGCAACAATTGCAATTGATAATGAAGGTTATCTGTTAGATCCTGAAGACTGGAATGAAGATATCGCCAAACATATTGCTGAATTAGAAAATATTGATCTTAATGAGTCTGCCTGGCAAGTGGTTAGAATGGTGCGCGACCATTATTTTGAGCGTCAATCCGTTCCTGAAACCCGAATAATTCTTAAGAAGTTGGCCGCTATTATGGGGAAGGAAAATGCCACTCGAAAATACCTTTATAATATGTTTCCCTATGGCTATGGGCAACAGGCTTGTAAAATTGCCGGTATGCGTAAACCCTTGAAGTTAATGTTAGATTTGTAATAATAACACTCAATATTGAGCATAAAAAAGCGACATATAGTCGCTTTTTTTATGAGTGGTATTGTTGGTAGTATTTCAGAAATTTTTGTTTGTTCGCTATTACTCAATAAGTCATTATGTCTTATAAAGCAGTCGTTGCTTACTATTGGAGTCACCACAGCAAATGAATATTATGCATGAAGTGGGCACGATCATAGACTCTTATTGCAACGTGCCAGTGTATGAAAATGGATATATGTTTCATGTGGGTCACGGCAAGCATTATGCCGAAGATGGCTATTATTACGGTCAAAAGTGGCAATGTGTTGAATACGTAAAGCGGTTTTACAAACAGGTATTGGCGCATGTGATGCCCGATGGAATGGGACATGCCCGTAGCTTTTTTGATGACCGTTTCGCTCACGGTAAGCTTAATTCAAAACGTGGGTTGGTCCAGTATTATAACGGCGGTGACTGTATGCCAAAGGTGAATGACATACTGCTATTTCAGGATACTCAATACGGGCATATGGGCATAGTGACCTCGGTTACCGAATATGTTGAAATAATACAACAAAACATTGTTGGCCAATCGCGTCAAAAATTTACACTAGAATATGATAATAACGGCTGGTTAGTGAAAGCCCCTAGAATTGCTACAGCTTGGCTTAGACTGGTCAATAATGAGTAACGCTAATATGATTTATAGACTACTAACATGATTTTTATTGTGACAGCTCTGGATTGTGAGGCTCGGCCTTTAATCCAGCATTATAAGTTGCGGCGTTGTCAGCAGTTTAAACCTTTTCCATTGTATACTGGTGATGACATTAGATTGGTGGTGTCTGGTATTGGTGCTGTTAATGCAATGTTGGCCACAGCGATGATGGCAGGAATTAACGCAGGACAGAGTGTTGTGCCGCACTACGTAAAGCCTGACCTTCACCTCAGTCCTAATTCTTCTGTTATAGCAAAGCCTCGTCATTCGATTATACCTCATTCGATTATACCTGGCACTCAAAGTCCTGAGCTTGCCTGGCTTAATATAGGAATAGGCGGACACTATCAGTATGATATTGGTAGCGCATTCTTAGCTCATAAAGTGTCAAATGCTGCTGTGATTAAATCGCCCGTGATGAAATCCACTGTGACTGATTCGACCGTGATTGGTGAATCCGCTACTATTGATCCCCATACTATTGCGAAAGTTAACACTTACTACCCAATTTGGGGCGGCAAATGGCCCTGTTCGACGGAAAATATATTAACGGTGCCGAGCGTCGTGTCTGACTATCCAACACAGGGAATTTGCGAAATGGAAGGCACAGGTTTTTGTGAGGCGGCGTATAGATTTTCAACAGCTGAATTAGTCCATTTACTTAAGGTGGTGTCGGACAATAAAATGCAATCGATTGACTCGCTCAATAAAACAAGCATTGCTGCGTTGATAGAGAAACAGATGCCATTGATTAGTATGGTAGTTGAATCACTTCAGCAGACGGCTAATGCGCTTAACGACTTAGCGGCTATGCCAAACGATTATGAATTTTTGGTAGGACATTATCCTGTCTCTGTCAGTATGCAGTTTCAGTTAAAGCAACTGTTGCGACGTTGGCAACTATTGGCAGAGCATTCTATTTTAGAAATAGTGCCACCTGAAAAATATCAGTCGATCAAGCGATGGATGAAAGTGGCCACTGAACAAGTGGCTTTGTTACGCGTGAGTTTTTAAATATGATTTCAGCAATCTATATTGAAAGGGAATTACGCCAGCAAAGTAGAGTAAAAGAATTATTACTACGTTTCCCCAATGTTCCGCATATTGAATGCGAACATTACAGTGAATTGTTTAACCGCAATCATCAGAATTTTCGTTTACAAAAAAAAATGCCTGCACTAATTCTGGCGAAAAAAGATAATAAATATGTGTTGCCGACGCCTGTAGGTTATGGCGTGGGCGCACAGCATAATTATTATTTTTCACATATGCTAAATTGTATGTATGATTGTCGTTATTGCTTTTTACAAGGCTTGTACAACTCTGCCAATTACGTACTTTTCATTAATTACGAATCGTTTGAGCAAGACATGGAACGGATTGTTGCGACTCATCAAGGAGAGAGTGTTGGCCTGTTTTCTGGCTACGATTGTGATAGTCTGGCATTAGAACCAGTGAGTCAGTTTGTCGATTATTTTCTTGGTTTTTTTGCAAAACACCCACAAGCCATTCTTGAGTTACGAACCAAGAGTACACAAGTACGTACTTTGCTTGATCGAGAACCGTTGAGTAATTGTATAGTCGCTTTTAGTTTTACCGCTGAGCCCATTTCCAATGCATTAGAACACAAAGTTCCCAAAGTGCAAAAGCGATTGGATGCATTAGGTCGAGTACAGCAAGCAGGGTGGCCGATTGGCTTGAGATTTGATCCAGTGATTTATACCGATACTTATCAACAGGATTTTACTCAACTTTGCAAACAAGTATTTGCCGTGGTTGATGTACAAAAACTACATTCGGTCAGTCTTGGCGCTTTTCGTTTACCTCAACAGTTTATGACAAAAATAGTGAATTTGTATCCCGATGAAAAATTGTTTGCCGGTCAATTTGAAAAGCAGGGAACGATGATGTCTTACCCTAAAGATTTGGAACAAGAAATGATAGCATATTGTGAGTCAGTATTATTTAATTACATTAATGCTGATCAGTATTTCTATTGTGATCCAGTGTCTTAAAAAAACATATGCGAGAAAACTGATGGCTAAAAAAAATAAACCTGTTATAGCATTAGTCACTGGCGCCAGCTCTGGAATTGGTCGAGCAGTATGTCAAAAACTGTTACAACAACAATACAAAGTAATTGCGGCAGGACGTAATATAGAATCGTTAGCAGAAATTTATCATGACTCTGATATGCAGTTTGTGTCTCTTGATTTAGCTAAACCTGATTTAGTAGCCGCCTCGATTGCCACACTAGTACGAGAGTATAAGCATCAATCTATGGCTATCGATACTTATATTGGGTGTGGTGGATACGGAAAATTTGGTGGCCTGGAGCAATTTTCGAATACGCAAATAAGGGAGTTAATGGACGTCAATTTTACCAGCCACGCAATTATTGTGCGCGCATTAATTCCTGACTTAAGGCGGCTTGCAGGGCATATAATACTAATGGGTTCAGAGGCAGCGTTAACAGGAACGCGAAATGGTGTTATGTATTGTGCGAGTAAGTTTGCACTGCGAGGTTTCGCTCAAGCACTACGTGATGAGTGTGGTAAATCTGGATTGCGTGTGGGTATTGTTAACCCAGGCATGGTGGATACTCAATTTTTTGACGCTCTTGAATTTGCGCCCGGGGAAGACCCAGTGCAACATATTCGTGCTGAGGATGTCGCTGAAGCAGTGATGTTAATGCTTAACCAGCCGGCAGGCACTGTGGTCGACGAAATCAATATGTCACCATTAAATAAAGTCATACGCAGCAAACAGAAAAGTGATTAAGCATATTACTATAACTTAAGTAATCTTGGCGAAAGATATTCTAAAGAACCCTGAAATAAACAACTCGATAGCATTACCTTGTATCATCATTAGTGAAGGTTAGGAGTTGACGAAAGATACTCTAAAGAACCCTGAAATAAACAGCTCGATAGCACTAGCTTGTATCGCCGTCATTTGTGAAGGTTGGGAGAGGTTATCCTGATGAAGGGTTTTCTAGTCCGTGTGAGGCAGGGATGCCGAACCCGAGCGTACAGGGACGTATTTACCGCGTGACTAGCAAACCCTTCACAGGATGGCCTGAGCAACAACAGCAATCAAAACGACCAAGCCTGAGCAACAACAGCAATCAAAACGACCAAGCCTGAGCAACAATACTAATCAAAACGACCAAGCCTGAGCAACAATACTAATCAAAACGACCAAGCCTGAGCAACAATACTAATCAAAACGACCAAGCCTGAGCAGCAATACTAATCAAAACGACCAAGCCTGAGCAACAACACCAAATTTATTGAATGATCCAGCGTTCTTTTCCTAATTGTAAAGTGGCTTTGTGTTGAACAGGTTGTGTGATTAGGTCAATATGTTTTTTCACTTGAGGGAATTGAGTCAAAAACTTTTTACCTCGGGCCCATTTTGCTACCTTGGTTAAGGTGAGCGAATAAACTACTTGAGTCGTTGTTTTATTTTTTAGTGTCTTAGGCTGGCTGAAACTAATAATTTTATTAGCGTGTGAGTTGGCATAACAAAACTTACGAACCCACTTTTTATTAGTACGAACTCTTTTTGATGCTTCGTAGCCACTTCCGGTCAGCCTATAATTGAAAGCAAAACCCATATTAATGCCACGTCGATTACGTTTGAGCTGCTTAATGATTTTTTTGCGATGCACAAGACCCGCTGAAGTTAAAGCATTCAATTTAGCCATTAGTTGGGACGTTGATTTCTCTTTGTTGGAAATAGCGACAGGAAACCGAAAGCCAATATCACTAAAGCACATCTTTTGTTTCTTCAAATGAAATTTCTGATTGAGTGCATTTCGAAAGTTCTCAATATTGGCAGTACGTTCACTACTACAAGCATACAGTAATAGCGTCATAACGATAAAAATCGTCATTTTTGTCAAACAATTTAATGTGAAATAGTGGTTTCTTTTATCCATTTTCGACTCGCGACTTTATTAAGAGGACTTTATACTGAAGAATACAGTATATTTAGAAGCCCTTAATCATTTAATATTACTCTATTATGAGTTCGTTCTGTTGTTTTTGGGTAGTTCAGACTGACCGTTTAGTCATAATCATAATTTAGTCGGAGAAAGGTATTGGGTCAACAGATAGGACCAAGAAAAGTAGAACCGGGGAGTTGGCGTAAATGGAGCCAACAAGCATTAGCATTGCAATCACGTTTAAAGATGGCGAATGTTATTTTGTCTATTCTCTGTGTTGCCTATTATATGTGGCTGGTACAGATTGATAATCTGATATTGACAGTACTCAGTATGTTGGTAGCAGCACCAGTCTCTCTTAGCCTGTTTATATTACTCGCAGCTCGAGCGGATAAACGTAAAATTCTACCGTCTGGCCAGCACTGGCGGATTACTATACGTGTATTAGGGCTCGGCTTAGTGAACTGGGGTATTTTAATTCTTGTATTCTTTAGTTTGTTTATGCTGGGTTACCTGATCTCAGAAGCATTTAATTTATCATTGCAAGGGACTGGCTCATCCGCAGCAGCAGTAGTGGCTGAACGTGTAGGCAATGTGATCACTAACCCCTATCTATTTTTAGCTGCGCTGGTATATGCCATTATTCCGTTGGCTGCCTGGTATGCTCAAAGCCTCATGCCTTATGTCAGTATTTGGTTTGTGTTGATGTTAGTCATTGCGAGTCCGGCAAATATTGTGCAAGCCTATAAATTATCTTGGCAAGCAGAACAGTTAAATTGGTCTGAAGTCAACTCTTTATCAATGCTAGCGCTGATTTTATTGAGCGTAATACTAGTCAGTGGCGGGATTTTGGCAGTAGTCATTTTACCCTATCTCGGATCCTTAATGTATGTGAGTTATCGTGATGTTTTTTTGGCAGAAGGAGAGAATTCTAAAATTGTGACAAGCTCTATCCCTTTGACGAGCCCAGAAAGAAAGCTTGCCAACTGATCACTGTTAGGGTGATCAGCGACGATTTTTAGCCATGGCAATCAGCGATCAATTTTACCGGTGTAGTGTGTCTATATTGTTGGTATTTTGTCATTTGAATTATCTCCTTTTTATTTTAATTGTATTTATTTTTACATTTATTTTGTCTTTTGAGATTTTTAATTCCCGATTTAAAAGTTAGTTTTTTTATTTTACGGCCCAGCTTGTCCACAAAAGCTGTGAACAAGGCTGTGGATAACTTGTCAATGTGCCTTTAAATATAAGGGATTACGTCATTATTCAAATTTTGAACAATTGCCTCCAGTCTGTTTTAGTACACCAAAAGACACTCATATTTATTATCAAGTTACCAGCAATTTCGGGCGACAAATAGCTGAATAGCATTTGTATTTTTTTCATGATAATGCCTGCCATATTGATGACAGAATGTTTCATTACTTTGCCTTAAATCTGCCTGTGTGGTTTGAGCCTTGCAGTATCTAATGAGCTTGGGTCAATATTTTATAGTCGCCTGAAAGATTGGCTAATGAGAAATTTTTATGTTTATTGCACACTTGCCAGCAGCTTATCTACTAACCAGAGCCATGATTCGGCGTGCAAACCGTGGATTAACGACTCGAAAAAATAGATATTCGAATTTTTCGCTTTTATTGATTGGCTTAGTGGCCGGTGTTTTCCCTGACCTAGATTTAATGTATTTCTATTGGGTGGATGGACGACAAAATAATCACCATCTATATTGGACCCATGTTCCAGTCTTCTGGGTTCTTTTTGCGGCTGCTGCGGTGGTTTTTCTAAAGTGGATTAACGCTACCCATTATTTGCTCTATGTATGGGTATTTATTTTTAATATTATATTACATTTAGTGTTGGATACTTTAGTGGGCGGGATACTGTGGTTTTTCCCATTATCCATGGAATTAATTTACTTGATTAAAATTCCATCAGTCCATGCTTGGTGGGTTGCCAATTTTTTGTGGCATTGGACTTTTCTTCTCGAGCTTATAATATTTTACGTGGCAATGTTAGTGTATGCACGGCCAGATGCTCCGCCAAAAATGCGGAAGAGATCGTGAATTTTTCGCCAAGGGTCACAATTAGTTTGGGATAAGCGCTAAAAAGCTTAGAAACTGAACTTTTCAGAGGTAAAATGTCCAAATTAGTAGGCAGTCTGAACTATTACTGTGACTGTTTAGCAAGCTAATGACTTTGTAGACCATTCATTTTCTCGTACTTATATTATACTTAAGCAAGTTTTTGTGTATAAAACAGACTGTTTTGGCTCAAAATGAAGATGTTTAGTCGTTTAAAATGTATTTGGCAGCATGTCTTGTATCAATTTGGCAGTAGATATGTGGAATCTGCGGGCTAGTTTGTTAAATTACGCTTTATTCTAAATTAATGTTCATGCTACGATTGCATGAACTGCTAAGTTATTGAGTTTTATAGTGCTATTTTGACTCGTTTGTCACTATAGAAGACGGCCTTTAACTATTAGGACGCCTGAAATTGGCAAGTATATTAATTAAGGTATGGATCTTGAATAATTATTTGTGCCCTGCAACCAATCGGTGAAAGAAAAAACATATGAGCGTCCAGGAAGTAAAAAATCAAACTAAATGTTGGTCTTTGTTAGCGGCAATGATCAGTTTTTCGATAATTAGCGCAAGTACTTTTGCTGTGACACAGTCTAATATTGTCATTCCATTGAATCCAGAGCCTCAACACTCTAAATCAACGTGTGTAATTTTGAGTTTGATCGATCGAGCGCATTATAGACGAAAGCCATTAGACAATAAGTTGTCTTCTATAGTTTTTAAGCGCTTTTTGAAAAATCTTGATTCTAATCACAGTGTTTTTTTAGCAAGTGATATAAAGTTTTTCAAGCAATACGAGTACAAGCTTGATGACGCTTTATTAAATTCTAATTTGTTTCCAGCATTTGATATTTATAATCGATACCGTCAAAGAATAAATGAGCGGGCTATTTATGCCTTAAAGGCCATAAAAGGAAAGTTTAACTTTACCCGTAATGAACGATACCAATTTGATCGTAGTAAATCTGCCTGGGTGAGTAGTAAAAAATCCTTGGACCGAATTTGGTATAAACGAATTAAAAATGATTACTTAAACCTCAAACTTGCGGGTAAAAAACATAAAGCGATACTCGTGACGTTGCGTAAACGTTATGAAAGACTGCAGCGACGTAATCAGCAAGTGAAGGCTGAAGATGTATTTCAGCAATTTATGAATGCCTATACCTTGTCCATTGAACCTCATACCAGTTATTTTTCGCCAGACATGTCAGAAGATTTCAAAATTCACATGAGTCAACGGCTGGAAGGTATTGGTGCAGCACTGGGAGTAGAAAACGAACATACTGTTATTCGTAAAATAATCAAAGGCGGACCTGCCGCAAAAAGCCATCGACTCCATAAAGAGGATGCCATCATTGGTGTTGCTCAGGGGAATGGTAAAATGGAAGATATAGTGGGTTGGCGTCTAGGGGATGTAGTTAGGCTGATTCGCGGTAAAAAAGGCTCTGTTGTTAGGTTGCTGGTATTACCTAAAGGGGTGATTAGCGCTAAACCTAAAACAGTCGTGTTGGTTCGTAATAAAATTAAATTACAAGCGCAGGCAGCTAAGAGCTCGATAATTACACTAGGAAAAGGGGCGCAAACAAGGCGAATAGGAGTGATTACTTTACCTACTTTCTATCTTGATTTTGAAGCAGAACAATCTACTACAGCAGAAAAGCACGGTACTACTCGCGATGTCAGAATTATTTTAGCGAAATTAAAAGCGGCTAGAGTAGACGGTGTATTAATTGATTTACGTGGCAATGGCGGTGGTTCTTTACTTGAAGCTATTCGACTCACAGGATTATTTATACGTTCAGGCCCTGTGGTTCAAATAAGAAGCTCGCAGGGTACCGTGCATATTAATCGTGATCCTGATCCACAAATTGTTTATGCAGGCCCACTCGCTGTATTAGTGGATCATGGTAGCGCTTCAGCTTCTGAAATTTTTGCGGGTGCGATTAAAGATTATAGACGTGGCTTAATTATAGGTCATACCACTTTTGGTAAAGGGACTGTGCAGCAAATATTTAGAATAAAAGACTATTTATATCCTAGTCGTTTCGGTAGCAGAGTGTATAACCGTCTTGCCTATGGTAAAAAAGGCAGACAATGTGAAAGTAGCGCTAATTTGCCGAAAGCTTTTGGTCAGTTAAAACTAACGATTGCCCAATTTTTTAGAATTAATGGTGAGAGCACACAACATCGAGGAGTCACTCCTGATATTCGAATGCCTTCTTTGTTTGGTTATGATGATCAAGGGGAAAGTAGTTTAAAACATGCTATTCCATGGGCACGAATTTCACCAGCAAGTTATAATATTGACCGTTTGTCTGTTGCGGCAGTGAATAAAGCTCGTTCTGCACATAGCAAACGGATCAAACACAGTGTTGCTTTTAAATATTTTAATAAATTATCAAAGTTATATCGACAAATTAAAAAGGAAAAATATATCTCGTTACTTGAGAGTTCAAGAACTGCTACTCGCAAGAAACGTGAAGCGACACGCTTAAGTAATGAAAATAAACTTCGTGTAGCATTGGGTATGAAGCCAAAGAGTGCTAAAGATAAGCATGATGTGGATGAAAAAAATCCATCACAACTTATTATTCTTAATGAGGCTGCTTTAATATTGTCTGACTATATAGCGTACTCATTACGCTTGCCATTGATTGGTACGATAAGCCATTAATGGTAGAGGACTGTTGAATACTCAGTTTTCAAGAGTGCTCATATTTAGAAGAGTTGAATATTCTGCTGATAGCGAAATTGTCAGCAGAGTTTCATTATAAAATGCTCATATATTGACCCTTTTCATTATGATACTGTCATTTCGCTCTACCTATCATTAGGTATATAAGCCAATTCATTGCTCATTCAATAAACTCATGCAGCAACGATTATCCTCCATTTAATTCATAAAATTCAATCTCTTAGTTTATTGTTTGTGCTACTTGAAAAGTCACTGGGCTAGAGGCTAATAACTCTTTTCGATACCCCATAACTGCATAACTTTTATTTTGCATCGATAAAATGTTATGATTATGCCCTTAAAATTTTAACTGGCACTGAATGCCACGGGGATAAAATGGCTGATCGTAGATTACAAGTGTTTCATACAGTCGCAAGGCTGCTCAGTTTTACCAAAGCAGCAGAAACATTACACATGACCCAACCCGCAGTGACTTTTCAGGTCCGTCAGTTAGAAGAACACTTTAATACTCGTTTATTTGATCGTACCCATAATCGTATTAGTCTTACTGAGGCAGGCAAGCAGGTATTTCGTGTCGCAGCAAAAATATTTCTACATTATGAAGAAATGGAAGATGCTGTTTGTCAAGTGACTGGAGAAATTTCAGGTGCATTGATCATAGGAGCTAGTACCACAATTGCTGAATATATGTTACCTGCAATGTTAGGTGAATTTAAGTCAAAATTTCCTGATGTCAATGTACACCTCAAAGTGTCAAATACTGATGGTATTGTAAGTATGATAGAAAATAATGATATTGATTTAGGAGTGGTAGAAGCTCCTGTTAGCAACAAGAACCTGGTAGTGGCGAATTGCCGTACAGATCAGTTAGTGCTGATTACTCACCCTGATCATGAGTTGGCAAAATGTGGATCAGTGGCAGTTAAAGAGTTATTGGAACACCCCTATATCACACGTGAAGAAGGCTCTGGGACTCGTGAAGTTTTTGAAGATTTTTTGACTTCAGAAGGTCTTTCTCCGACTGAGTTAAAAATAACCATGGAGCTAGGAAGTCCTGAATCAATTAAAGGAGCGGTTGAATCGAATATGGGAATATCGGTAGTCTCTCTAGCCACTATTGCTAAAGAACTTAAGTTATCGAGTCTTTGTGCAGTCACTCTTGAGCCTTCATTGGAGCGTCCTTTTTCCTTTGTACATCAAAAACAAAAATTTCGTCATCGTTCTATGGATAAATTGCTGGAATTTGCACAAAATTATTGCAAAGAACACCAGCAAGATACCTAAAAATTTGTTATCTTGTTGTTATGCTACAATTAATCATGAATATTATTCTGGGTCTTAATCACCCTATGCCATTAGTATGACATCTTTACAAAATGATAAAAAACGACTGACTTCTTTGTTGGGACAGCTGGATTCGGCCCAACGTCGTACTTTAGTAGACTTTGCCGAATTTTTATCAGGCAAATCAGAACCTGAACCTGTAGTTGAAATAACAAGCCCTATTATTCAACCGAGGCCTGAAAAGGAATCGGTAGTCAAAGGGATCAGACGTTTGTCTGGATCATACCCTATGCTGGAAAAATCCATATTGTTCAATGAAACCTCTAAATATATGAGCATGCATGTTATGCAAGGTGTTAGTGCGAAAGAGATAATCGATCTGCTCGAGACATTTTTTGCTGAGCAATATCAACTTTATTTGTCCGAGAATCAGGAGTAGTACATGGACGTGATACGTGATTGGTTTAAGCGGTATTTTTCAGATCCTCAGGTAGTGATTCTGATTAGTGTTTTGGTGGTGAGTTTTGTTGTTATCCTATCAATTGGAGATCTTGTTGCTCCTGTATTAACCAGTATTGTTGTTGCTTATTTATTGCAAGGACCTATTAAGTGGCTCGAAAAAATAAGAGTGCCCAGTAGTCTTGCACTAATTATTGTATTTTTATGTTTTATTGTGTTGATGGTTTTGATTTTGGTGTGGCTAGTGCCAACCATGTTACAAGAAGTGCCTAAGTTTTTTACTGAATATTTGCCCACAGCAATACGTTCAATCAAAGTAGAGCTCGTTGAGTGGGTGAATAAACTGGATAATAAACATGCCGGTGAGGCCTCAAAGCAGGCTGGGATTTTCATCGATAATTTTGACAAAGCGCTTAAAGGAATGGGGCAAAAAATTCTGGCTTCCTCCTGGGACTCAGTGAAATTGCTGATTAACGCTGTTGTTTTTATCGTTCTTATGCCAATGCTGGTGTATTTTTTCTTGAAGGATAAAAAAGCGATTCTTGAATGGATGCGACGTTTTTATCCTAAAAATATGGAACTTACTAATTCAGTCTGGTATGACTTGAATGAGCAAATCGGTAACTATATTCGCGGTAAGATATTTGAAGTCTTATTGGTGTGGGTGATCACCTATGTTGCCTTTTTATCTTTTGGTATGCAGTATGCGTTCTTACTTGCTGCAATGGTTGGTTTGTCTGCCTTAATTCCTTATATAGGAGCAGTGATCGTTACTATTCCTGTTGTGATATTTGCCTATACAGGATTTTTAGTGGTTCCTGATGCGCTTAATGCGCCTGCGCCGGACTACTCCTCGTTTTGGGGAGTGATTATTGTGTATTTGGTGATTCAGGCGGTAGATGGTGTTGTCGTCGTACCTTTATTATTTTCTGAGGTGGTTAAGTTACACCCCATTGCGATTGTGATGGCAGTATTGGTCTTTGGTGGGTTGTGGGGTTTTTGGGGGGTCTTTTTTGCAATCCCGTTAGCATCATTAGTACAGGCAATTTTAAATGCTTGGCCACGAACGGCCATTGTTGAACAAGAGTCAAAGACAAGTTAAAGTAATTTGTGATCAAGCAGCGCAGGGTCTTGTGGCTTCAAAAACCAGGGACAGTGAAAATGCTGGTGGTTAGGCTAGCGACAAAATTTGTGCAGTGCTTGAGTTTGTTTAGCCACATCCCTAATGAGCCCACTAATCATAGGCTCAAAAAGTTAAGATTCTGAAGTTTTTTAAGTTCTAAAAATTTACCGGAATAGTGATCAGTCTACTTTTTTATGGCTGAAATTTCGATAAACTTACCTTAGAGTGGAGTCTGTCATATGCAAATTGCCACTGATACTGCTACCCTGATTATTTATGATCTCGATCAACTTAAGCACCGAATGAACGATGAGCTCGATTGGTGGTCAAACGTTGATGAAGAAATCGAAGAAATTAATATTGGGCATGCATTGTTTGTGGGGCTGGCTGAAGATGGTCTCTATGATATCAATATTAAAGTAGGTCCCCCTGTAGTAGGAAACGATATTTCTGTCATTCAAGCTAATTTGCATAATACCAGCGGTTTGTTTTTTGTCGGACCAGGAGAATCAGTCACTGCTGACGGTGAAGAGCCTGGAGAAAGTCGTTATTCCCATTTCTATGAGGTATTGCCTGGTGACTATGAAGTCACTGTAACAAGTCAGGAACATACTATCTTTATATGGCTGACACCTGCCCAGGAATTTCTACCGAATAAATTTGAAGTGAGCCCCTTAATGGCAAGTGTGCTGACTTACTGTGACAATGATTTATTCAAAAAAGACTATAATATGAGTGATGAGGATGAAATGGCGAATGATAATAAAAGTATAACCAGCAACGATAATGACAAGCATGAAATAGAGGCGGATGACTATGACGCAGGTGATCCAGGTCTGGTTGAAGATGAAGCATTAGCATTGGTCGTAGAATCCATTTGTGGGCACCTGGAAATACTAGGCTATGAAGTAGATTCTTCAGAGGATGATTTACTATTTTTTCATGAAGAATATGGCGATTTATTAGTTGAAGAATATGCTGGTGGTATGCGCTTTGCCACTACGATGGAATATGATTCACAAAGAGATCTTAAATTAATGCCGTATGAAGAGTGGCGTGGAAGATTACTGGATGTACTGGACCATTTTAATGCCTCGGCTTCAGTAGCACGTGCTTACGATAACGCTGAAAATGAAGAAGTAGTTCTGGATTGTTGGTACCCTGCTTTTTATTCAAAACCAGCCTTTAATCGTTTTATCGAGCTTTGGCACGATGATATTACTGTTCAGTTTGAAGAAGCACAGGAAGAAGTCTCTGAGACTCGAGTGACTCACTAAATATAAGTCGTCGTCCCGTCAGTCTATCAAGTCAAAATATCAGTGCCACTATCAGAGATTAAGCCTGCTAGAGGGCACTTGATGCAAAGTCAGCCAGGCGTGAACGTTCACCACGCATTAATGTCACATGACCACTATGATCCCAATATTGAAAGCGATCAACCGCATAGGTTAAACCAGAGGTGGTTTCCGTTAAATAAGGGGTATCAATTTGTGCCACATTACCAAGACAAACCACTTTAGTGCCTGGACCTGCGCGGGTAATCAATGTCTTCATTTGCTTGGATGTCAGGTTTTGTGCTTCATCAATAATAATAAATCGATTTAGAAAAGTACGACCCCGCATAAAATTAAGAGAACGTATTTTTATGCGATGTTGGACTAAGTCATTGGTGACCGCTTTTGACCAATTATCTTCGTGATTACTCATGGTCAATACTTCGAGGTTGTCCATTAAGGCACCCATCCACGGAGCCATTTTTTCTTCTTCAGTACCGGGTAAAAATCCAATATCTTCTCCGACAGGAACGGTCGCTCGGGTCATTAATATTTCTTGATAAAGGTTTTGGTCTAACGTTTGTGCCAGCCCTGCAGCAAGTGTTAGCAGTGTTTTTCCAGTCCCTGCAATTCCTAGTAGGGTCACAAAATCTACATTAGGATCCATTAGTAAATTAAGGGCATAATTTTGTTCAAGATTGCGGGCCATAATTGACCAAACGGCATGATCTTTACTAGAGTAATCAATGATCGATGCTATGTGGGCGCAGCTATCTTTGATAGTGCTGACTCGGGCATTAAATTCACTGTGATTTTGATTGGCATCCAAATGTAAAAATTGGTTCGGGTACCAGTGTTTGCTTAATGGGCCTGTGATTTCATACCGGCTCTGTTCGTGTTCCTTCCATGACTTAATATCTTTACTATGGCTGTCCCAAAAATCTTGCGGCAAAGTTTCTTGACCTGTAAACAATAAGTCAACATCATCCAATACTTGGTCGTTGTAATAATCTTCGGAATGAAGTTCAAGAATAGAGGCTTTAACACGTAAGTTAATGTCTTTTGAAACCAAGGTCACTGAAATGTCAGTATGAGATTTTTTTAACGCTAACGCAATGCCAATGATCTGATTGTCAGGAGTGTTGCCTGGTAAGCTAGGGGGTAATATGTCGGCTGTAATTTGAGTCTGAAAATGTAAGCGGCCAGTGCTATTACACTCTTTTGCCACAGAAAACTGTTGCAGAGGTAATCCTTCCTTGATTGAGTAGTGTTGATTGTCAGAGACCAGATCATCTAAAAACCGGCTGACTTGGCGTACATTACGTGCCACTTCAGAGATGCCTTTTTTTGCCGCATCAAGCTCTTCTAAGACTACCATCGGGATAAATATATCGTGTTCACGGAACCTGAATAGAGCCGCTGGGTCGTGCATTAACACATTAGTATCAAGAACAAATAAACGGTTTCCGGTAATAGTTTTTTTATGCACCTTAACTCACTTTAAAGATTTGGCTGTAATAATCGGTTGATGATTTTTCAGGAACTATTTTCCACTAAAGTAGCTTAGTTGCCTCAAGAACTTGTTCAACATGTCCTGGCACTTTAACTTTACGCCACTCATTACACAGCTTTCCCTTTTCATCGATTAAAAAAGTACTGCGTTCTATGCCACGGACTTGCTTACCGTACATATTTTTCATTTTAATAACATCAAATATTTCACATAATACTTCATCTTCATCAGAAATAAGATCTAATTTATATTTTTGATTTTCTTTGAATTTCTCATGTGATTTCATGTTGTCTCGTGAAATACCAAACACAAGCGCATTTTGGCGTTTGAATTTTGCGATGTTAGTAGTAAAGTCTAGACCTTCTTGAGTGCAACCTGGAGTAGCATCTTTAGGGTAAAAATACAGTATTACTTTTTGTCCCTTGAGTGCCGATAGACGAATTTTCTGTTCGCCAGTGGCCGGAAGATTAAATGCTGGAACGGACTTGCCAATTTCGGCTTTTTTATTCATATTGGATTTCCTATGTTTTTATGTCTCAAACGGTTAGGTTCAAGTACCGCATCCAAGTTTAACTCATCACAAAAATCCATAAACTGATCACGTAGTAGAGCAATAGTAATAGAAGAGGGGATGTCAATCTGCATATGGACAGCAAACATCGGCGTCCCTGTATGTGCGGCGGCATAACTGTTAGTAATCAGTTCTTCAATATTGATTCCCTGATCAGAAAAAAACCTCGCAAGATTATACACGATGCCAGGATGATCCATTGCGACTACTTCAGCAGAGTAGCGGAGTAAGGTATTGTTAGGCGATCGGCCACCAGAGCGTTTACACGCAAGCGTCATGTGGAGTTGCCGTTCAATAGAGCTACGGCTACTTTCCAGTTTTGCGACTGCACTCCAGGAGCCAGCCACTTGTAAAATGACTGCAAATTCCCCCCCAAGCGCTACCATTCGGCTATCTTCTATATCGCAACCACACTCCATAATGGTCTGTGAAAGATCGCTCACTAAGCCTGGTTTATCAGACCCTAAAGCGGTAATCACCATTTGTAATTTTTGACTCTTTTGCTTATTTGTCACGCTAGTGTGCCTATGTAAACTATTTGAGTTAAAAAAATCTCTATTGAATTGGAGATCATCTAATGACGATCTCCTTAATTATATCAGAGATCCTCAAGATTGACGGAACGTAACTTCTCAGCGGCATCCTCTGGGTTGATAATATTAACGTAAAAACCTGAGCCTAGCTCAAAACCTGAAGGAATACTGGTGCGTGGACAAATTTCAAGGTGCCAGTGATAACTGGTGTGACAATCCTGATAGTCATCTCCATGCGGCAAGCAGTGCAGAAAATAATTATACTGTGCTCCTCCTATCACTGTTTCGAGTCGTGCCATTGTATTTTTTAGTACTTTGGCAAAATCAGCCAACTTTTCAGGGTTGACGGTCATAAAGTCAGCTTCATGTTGTAAAGGTAAAATATGAACTTCCCACTCAAATCGACTGGCAAAAGGTTTTATGGCGATAAAGTGTTCGCCTTTCTCTATAACATATTGGCCAACATTAATTTGGCGTCTGATTTCTCCAGATTCACGATCATAGATAGTCGCTTCAAAAGTCAGTGCTTCATCAATCATCGAACAAAAAATACAAGAATGGTGTTTATCGTAATATAATTTGCTATTTTTTACTTCATTGTGAACGTTTTCAGGGACTACCGGCATAGCGATAATCTGGCTGTGTGTATGGGGAATACTACCGCCAGCGGCAGGCCCAAAATTTTTGAATACCAAGACATACTTAATACGCGTATCAGTATCGTACAGTTGCTGCATACGTTCACGGCAGGCATCAAATAACATCGATAAATGCTCAACAGTCATTTCATGAACAGCAATCCCGTGATTGTCATTATCAATAATAACTTCATGTCGACCATAACCGAAAATAGCTTGTTGTAAGCCCATACTGAAACCAGGCTGATCCATATCATCATCAAGCACCGGGTATAAATTTTCGACGATCCTTATTTTCCAGTTTTCTTTGTCAGGGTAACTGGCAATAGAGGGAGGTGTCTGGTCTTCGTTACCTGTACAAAACGGGCAAGTATCGACATGTTTTCGAGTGTCACGTGGAGCAGGGTCTTCAGCTTTTCGTGGTCGTAGACTACGGGCTGTTGCGACCACCACCGATTCGCTGGGGACAATCGGATTTATTCGAATTTCGCGTAGCGCAGTGGGTTTTTTGGGGGGCGTACTTGGAGTGGGTTTTGTCGGCATATTGATTCCTTGTGGGATAAAGCTATGGGGGCAAACCCTAAATATATTTCTATAATGCGACATATCCTAATGTACAAGCAGTGAGTGGTAACAGGTAAATTGTCTTATACCAGATTCGATTTTACCTATCACAGATGTCAAATACTAGTATACCCTATCTATTACTTTGATTTTATTGATTTTATTCTAACTACCACAAAATAGATTACTCAAGCGAGGTATGAAATTTGATCAAATAGTAACATCCAAAGTGTAAAGCCTGACGGACAATGTGTTTGTATAGGCGGGTAATTCTTGTTATTAAGCGTCAGCCACAGTAATATTTCCCCCTGGATTCAAAAATAAAGAGTAGAGCGGCTCATATTGTACTTATATGTTGCAAATCTAGTCAGCTTGGGGAGAATAATAGATGTTTCAAGGTAGTATGTGCGCACTGGTAACGCCCATGCATGAAGATGGATCGCTGGACTATCCAGCATTAGATCAGTTAATTGAATTTCACATTAGCAGTGGTACTGATGCTATTGTTGCAGTGGGAACCACTGGTGAATCGGCCACTCTGGATGAAAAAGAGCATTGCGATTTAATTCGTCATTTTGTGCAAAAGGTTTCTGGCAGAGTGCCTGTCATTGCAGGTACTGGAGCAAATTCCACCACTGAAGCCATTAGCCTGACCCGTTGTGCCGCTGAGAGTGGAGCAGATGCCTGTCTGTTGGTAACGCCTTATTATAATAAACCGACCCAAGAAGGTTTGTATTTGCACCATAAAGCGATTGCTGATGCTGTCGCAATACCTCAAATATTATATAATGTTCCAGGACGAACAGCATGTGACATGTTACCAGAAACAGTGGCCAGGCTCTCTACAATAGATAATATAATAGGGATTAAGGAGGCCACTGGCGATCTCGGACGATTACACAAAATTCGAGAGATGTGCGGAGATGATTTTGACCTGTATAGTGGGGATGATGAGACAGCACTGGATTTTATACTGGCAGGAGGTCAGGGCACTATTTCAGTGACCGCAAATGTTGCTCCGGCAGCAATGAGTGAGATGTGTAAAGCAGCATTGGCCGGTAATGTTGATAAAGCGAAGGCCATCAATGCAACACTTGATATTTTACACCGGGACCTTTTTGTCGAGGCAAATCCCATTCCAGTAAAGTGGGCCATGGCTGAAATGGGATATATAAAAATTGGAATACGCTTACCAATGACCTGGTTGTCTATTGCGGGACAAAAAAAACTGGGTGCTGCAATGCAGCAGGCTGGCGTACTTAAGTCGTAAGTAATTATAGGTGAATTTAATGAATAAGCTTTTTGCGTTATTAATAGTACTATTGTTTAGTGTGGTACTAATCAGTTGTGGATCGAAAGGAACTAAATCTGGCAAGAAAGGTTCCAAACTTAACTATAAAACCAGCCGTAAAGGAAAGTCATTGGAAGTGCCGCCTGACTTAAACCGTCCTTCACAAAATAATACTTTGTCAGTGCCCAGTAGCGGTACAGCGACTTTGTCTGGTTTTAAAGGAAAAGGTGCTCGCAGAAGTGTAGCGTCCGGCTCTGCGGTGCTTCCACAGCAAGACAAAATAAAGTTTGTCCGTAATGGGAGTAATTACTGGTTAGTGGTGCAAGGTACTCCCGAGACAGTCTGGGGATCAGTACGTCAATTTTGGTTGCAACAAGGATTTATTCTATCAATTGACAATCCTACGATCGGTATAATGGAAACAGATTGGGCAGAAAATCGTGCAAAAATTGCCAAAGGTGTCGTTAGAAGGGTCATTGGTAAGGTGTTTTCAGGAGCTTATTCTTCTGGATTACGAGATCGTTTCAGGATACGTTTGGAACGTGGAAAAAATGAAGGTAGCACTGAATTATTTATCAGTCATAAAGGGATGAAAGAGGAAGTGCAGGGTGGCAGTTTAAGCCCCACTGGAACTGTCTGGAAACCTCGCAAACGTGATGTCGAGCTTGAAGTAGAAATGTTAAAGCGCATTATGGTTTATATTGGGGTGAGTAAGAATCGCGTCAAAAAACTTGCAAAAAATGCCACTACTAAGGGAACTTCTAGTATTGCCTATAAATCGGGTAAAGATGATGAAGGTGCTTTTGTTGATGTAGGCGCTGACTTTACTCAAGCATGGCAAGTGGTGGGATTAGCGTTGGATCGAACTGGATTTAATGTAGTGGATCGTAATCGCTCGAAGGGTATTTATTTCGTAAAATATAATGACCCAGAACATAAAGGTAAAAAGCGTAAAGGATTTTTTAAGATGTTTAAGAGCAAAAAGAAAAAGGGTGAGGCTCTTGTTTATCAGGTGAAAATTGTTAGCAGTGACAACAGTTCTCGAGTCCGGGTTTTTGCTAAAGATGGCAGCACTGAAAAATCTTCAACAGGTAAGCGAATTATTACTTTGTTAAAAGAGAACCTTAAGTAAACTGTGAGCATCTCACAAAGTGTCATAACGGTGAAATGTGTTCACCGTTATTCCGCACTATAAAGCTCAAAGCATTCAATAATGTTTTACCTTTTTTCTTTCCTGCGATATTAAGTCTTGCGGGAATATTATAGAGTGGTCTGTTTTCAATTATGAGATTTTCATCACTGGGCAGTGGCAGTCGTGGAAATGCCACTTTAATTGAAGTGGCTAATACCTGTATTATGGTTGATTGCGGTTTTTCAATTAAAGAAACAGAAAAACGATTGGCGCGGTTAGAAAAACAAGCTAGTCAGATTAATGCCATTCTTATCACTCATGAGCATACTGATCATATTTCAGGGGTCGCCAGGTTTGCACGCAAGCATTCCATTCCTGTGTGGCTCACTCCAGGAACATGGCGTTCAGGCAAACTGGATAAGATAGAACCAGCCGGCTTTATAGACTCTCATTCTGAATTTACCATTGGGTCAATACTGGTTAAGCCCTTTCCTGTACCGCACGATGCGCTTGAGCCTTGCCAATTTGTATTTAGTGATGGTGAGTTTAAGATCGGAGTGCTTACTGATTTCGGCAGCATTACGCCGCATATCATCGAGATGCTAAACGGTGTGGACGCCTTGATGTTGGAATGTAATCATGACAGAGAGATATTATTAAATGGCCACTATCCAGAGTCTCTCAAGCGACGAGTGGTGGGAGATTATGGGCATCTGAGTAACGATCAGGCGTGTGAGATCTTGTCACGGATTGACCGCAGTCGTTTACAAGTGTTGGTGGCCACTCATTTGAGTGAGAAAAATAACAATATTGATATTGTGTATAATTCGCTGGTGAAAGTGTTGGGTGATGATTCCCGCATTATTAATATCGCTGATCAAGCAGATGGACTCGCTTGGCAGAGAGTAGCGCATCAAACCGCCTAACAATAGAATCAATAGAGCATAGCTAAGGTTTATTTGCAGTTTGTCCTCTTTTAATGAGGGCAAAAACTGAACTTTCCCCAGGGATCATCACTTTCTTCAGGCGACTATTTATTGTCTGCCCCTTATATTTACGCTATCATATGTTTCATCATTTTCTTAGACATTATTCAATAAAGGATCAGCGATGCTGCGGATTCGTGGTTGCCCGGCGCTTTCCCCTTTTCGGCTTGAAAAGATTGTTTCACAATTAAAAAAATCAATTCCCTCATTGAGCATGCTGGATACAGCTTTTGTTCATTTTGTGAATGTGGAGCAAGCACTAGACGAAAAAGAACTCATTAATTTAACTCAAGTTCTCGACTATAGTGAGGGCGAAAAAACAGTCGCTGATGCTAAGAGCGATGTTCAAGCGGATCTGTTTGTGATTCCACGGCCAGGGACTATTTCTCCTTGGTCGAGTAAAGCCTCTGACATTCTTCGTCATTGTGGGCTGACGAAAGTCACTCAAGTGGAACGCGGTATCGCTTGGTATATTACTGCTGATTCACCAATGTCCGAACATGAAATACTTTTACTTAGTGACTTAATTCATGATCGTATGACTGAAGTGGTGATTGCTGATGTAGAGGATGCTGAAGCACTATTTGTGAGTGCCAAGCCTGCCGAAGTTCAGTCAGTGGATGTTTTGGGAGGGGGTAAAGAGGCACTAGAGCGTGCCAATAATGTGTTGGGCCTAGCGCTTGCAGAGGATGAAATTGAATACCTGGTAGAAAGTTTTATTACCTTAGGGCGTAATCCCAACGATATTGAATTAATGATGTTTGCCCAAGCAAACTCTGAGCATTGTCGGCACAAAATATTCAACGCTGATTGGAAAATAGACGGTGAGGTACAAGCACGTTCATTATTTAATATGATACGTAATACACATGCTTGTCATCCTGATGGCGTATTATCTGCGTATTCTGATAATTCTGCCGTGATAGAAGGTTTTCAATCCAACCGATTATTTCCACACGCAGACACTGGGTCTTACACTAGTCAGGTTTTGCAAACTGATATTCTAATGAAAGTCGAAACGCATAATCATCCCACAGCAATTTGTCCGTTTCCAGGAGCGGCTACTGGCTCAGGCGGTGAAATTCGCGATGAGGGTGCTACTGGTCGGGGATCAACACCAAAAGCGGGCCTGAGCGGTTTTAGTGTGTCAAATTTAAATTTTCCTGATGCCGCGATGCCTTGGGAAAATGATTATGGTAAGCCAGAGAGAATTGTGTCAGCGCTGGATATTATGTTGGAGGCTCCAATCGGAGCGGCCGCATTTAATAATGAGTTTGGTCGACCCAATATTTGTGGGTACTTCAGGACGTTTGAGCAGCGAGTCATTGGCCCTATTGGCGAAGAAGTTCGAGGTTATCATAAACCAATAATGTTGGCTGGTGGCGTTGGAACTATTCTGCGTGAACATATTGATATGCCAACTATTCCAGTAGGATCTCAATTAATTGTATTGGGTGGACCGGCGATGTTAATCGGTCTTGGCGGTGGTGCAGCGTCGAGTATGACAACAGGTACTAGTGCAGCGGATTTGGATTTTGCCTCGGTGCAACGGGGTAATCCAGAAATGGAAAGGCGTTGTCAGGAAGTGATTAATCACTGTTGGCAACAGCAGGACCAAAATCCTATTATCTGGATTCACGATGTAGGCGCGGGTGGCTTATCAAATGCGATGCCTGAATTAGTGAATGATGGTGGCCGTGGCGGAAAATTTGAATTGCGTGCCATTCCCAATGATGATCAGGGAATGTCGCCTTTGGAAATTTGGTGTAATGAGGCACAAGAGCGGTATGTGTTAGCCATTTCCCCTGAAAATGTCAAGTATTTTGCAAAAACCTGCCAACGTGAACGTTGTCCTTTCGCGGTGATTGGTGAGGCAACAGAAGAGCAAGATTTGATTATTGGCGATGGCCATTTTGATAATCTGCCAGTCAATATTCCACTAGAAGTCATGTTGGGCAAGCCTCCGAAAATGTTGCGTGACGTCCATCACCAAACATTTCAAAAAATAGAATTTGATACTCAAGGCATTGATGTCAATGATGCATTAGAGAGAGTATTGCGTTTACCCACAGTAGCCAGTAAAAACTTTTTAATTACTATTGGGGATCGAAGTGTCACAGGGTTGGTAGCACGAGATCAGATGGTGGGTCCATGGCAAGTGCCTGTGGCGGATGTCGCTGTGACTTGTCAGGCGTTTGATGCGTATCAAGGTGAGGCAATGGCGATAGGTGAGCGTACTCCTATTGCATTGACTAGTCATGCGGCGTCAGCACGGATGGCAGTAGGAGAAGCACTGACCAATCTTGTTGCCGCTGAGCTTGAATTATCCAAAGTCGTTTTATCGGCAAACTGGATGGTGGCTGCGGGACATGCGGGTGAAGATGCAGGTTTATATGATGCGGTGCATGCGGTCGGCATGGAATTGTGTCCTGCATTGGGAATTGCTATTCCCGTCGGCAAAGATTCAATGTCAATGAAATCCAGTTGGCAAGATAAGGGGCAACAGAAAACTGTCACATCTCCTTTATCACTAATTGTTTCTGCTTTTGCACCAGCGATAGATGTGCGTAATACACTCACCCCACAATTACGGGTGGATAAAGGCGACACTGATCTGATTTTAATTGATTTAGGGAAGGGACAAAAACGAATTGCTGGCTCTGCTGTTGCGCAAGTTTACCAGCAGATGGGGCAGTATCCCCCTGATTTAGATGACCCGGATGCGTTTAAGTCTTTTTTTACTACGATTCAACATTTGAATAAAGAAAATTTAATAGTCGCCTATCATGATCGATCGGATGGTGGACTCCTGACCACCTTATGTGAGATGGCTTTTGCGGGTCATTGTGGATTAGAAGTCTCTATTGATCATTTAGTGTCTGACGCAGGCACTGATATTTTAGAAACATTGTTTAACGAAGAATTAGGAGCGGTCATTCAAGTCCGTCATTACGATACGACTGCGGTGTTGAAGCAGTTTGCCGATGCAAAATTAGGAACACATGCACAGCTTCTTGGGACTGTTAATGAGACAGGTCGTATTGTTGTCAATTTTGCTAATGCGAGTATTGTGGATCGGCAACGGACAGAATTACAATCAGTGTGGTCTGAGACTAGTTTTCACATGCAACGTTTACGAGACAATCCACAATCTGCACAACAAGAGTTTGAGCAAATTAACCAGGTCGAAAATACGGGGTTGCAGGCTAGTGTGAGTTTCGATCTTGAGCAAGATATTTTAAGTCCTTATATTAATGTTGGGGCTAAACCGCGTATTGCCATTTTACGAGAGCAAGGAGTGAATGGTCATACTGAAATGGCAGCGGCATTTGATATCGCTAAATTTGACAGTGTGGATGTTCATATGAGTCAATTGCTGTCAGGTGAAGTGTTATTAGAGGACTTTCAAGCGATAGCTGCTTGTGGCGGTTTTTCCTATGGCGATGTGCTTGGTGCTGGGGGGGGCTGGGCAAGTTCGATTTTATTTAATAATCGTGCACGTGATCAATTTAGCTATTTTTTTGAACGAACAGATACCTTAGGTTTAGGGGTGTGTAATGGTTGTCAAATGATGTCCCACCTTAAAGTGTTAATACCAGGTGCAGAACATTGGCCCCGTTTTGTCAAAAACCAGTCAGAGCAGTTTGAAGCGAGACTGGCAAGTGTAGCAATAAAAGATTCACCTTCATTAATACTTCAAGGGATGCAAGGTTCGATTATTCCTGTGGCAGTCGCGCATGGTGAGGGGCGAGTGTTTGCTGATGACAATGAATTATTGTTAGATGCTGGTTTAAGCTGTTTAGAGTACGTGGATAGTAATGCTAGTGCTACTGAGCAATATCCCGCTAACCCTAACGGCTCTTTACAAGGGTTAACTGGATTCACTAATCAAGATGGACGTTTTACTATTATGATGCCTCATCCGGAGCGAGTGTTTCGTAAAGTTCAGTTTTCTTGGTGCCCAGATGAATGGCCAGAGATGAGTCCTTGGATGCGTATGTTTCAGAATGCCCGGGTTTGGTTTAATTAAAAATATAAAATGTTTTTGCTGAGCGTGTGATGTGTGATCTTGAGATGATGATCTTGTAACATCAGGCGCGCGATTGAGTCTCTAGCGGATTATTGAAGTTTTGTTCAGTTAAGGGTGAGATAGGCATTTTCACCCACCATAAAATTTACACTGCTTCCTAAAAATATTCCTGAAAATAATCTTATAATACTTTGAACCGAATCCAGAGTGCATGCGACACACTAGTATAATCAGTAATACACTTTTACTGATTTCCCTTGTTAGTCTGTACTTTGCTGATATTTATTTGCCATAAATATCAGCTTCTTTTTAAATAATCCCTTAATCTAAGTACTCCTTAAATATTTTCTGGTATTCTGAATAAAGAAGGGTTGTTTCTATTGGCTAATAATTAAGCAAATCGCAGGTTTTTTGAATGTCGGAGTTAAAACAAGCTTTACTAAATGAACTGGAAAAAGATGACTGGCAGCAAGTAGAGGTGATAGCAAGGCAAATTACTGGTCACTTTGATGAGCATTGGAAAATCCAATCTACCCGAGAACAATGGGCAACTGAAGTTTATATAAACTTTACAGTAGAGCCAGTGTGGGATGCGCCAATGGAGCTAGGTCAGGGTATAACCTCTATTACTGCTACTTCATTATTACCCGATCCTAATGGGCAGCAAGCTGCACAAATTGCACTAATTGACGTGTCTGTAATTTCTGTAAAAAATATGATTTCAAAGATTAAGCCGTTTGTTTTTAAGTTGAATTTCTATCGTAGAACCCAATGCGTTGATGTATAGTCGCCGTTTAAGTTAGATTGTTTTTTAATGGTCCTCATTTTTGACACTCATTTTTTTTAGAATAATATAATTGAACAGCGTAATTATGGACCTGTGCTCGCATTAACACTACACAGTCTGAATTTTACAACTATACTCGTTATATAATATAAGCCTTTAATACAGTGGATAAATTTTTCTGTTATTAAACGTCTAGCAGACTATTGAATTTTATTTGACTGAATACAAGGAAAACTAAACAGGGAATAGCGCAGTTTTCTTGAGATCAGTGAGGTGATGTCTATTGTAGCGCTGATTTGTGATGCATCAATAAATTTCAATGGCCTGCTAGGATGTGAAGCGTAAGACTAACAGCCTAATAGGCGGCGTTATTAGTGATATCTTCAATGCAATTATTGGATTTTAAGAATAGAAAGATCACCATCATGACTTGATTAGAGTCTCCTAAAGTTTTTTATCAGGCGCTATTGATGTGAAACCTCTTAGCGGCGAGGGCATTAGAATTGTTATTAATCAATAGACGCGTAATGTGTCATTTAGGGTTAGTAGTCTATTTATTTTTTGCGAACTCTCTGTTTGCTGCCAATGGTAAACAAAATCCTGCAATTGCCGAAAAAAGTAAACCCCTGACGATCATAATATTTGCAGTGACTGAGTCTGCATCTGATGTATTTGATGGCATTAGTAAGCGTGCGGTCGTTCATCGAGAGTTGACGGATTGGCAAAAAAATAAAGTTTTTGCTAGTAAAGCCTCTATCGTGGTACTTGCCCAATCAGGTCAAAAAAAATGCGGTGTTCCTAACTTGGTGATAGGTAAGAATAACTATGCATTGAAAGTGATTGAAAAATCACGACCAGTGGGGCAGTTATCATCGTGGGAGATGATTAAATCGATTGTCAAAAAATACTCAAATCAAAAAAGACCTCTGAACCTCGTTTTAATTAGCCCGGGTAAAAACATTTGTGATGTTGATTTATGTCAAAAAGTCGCCACGCAAAAGTTTACTAATGTCACCACTCATGTGGTCGGTATGGCGTTAAGTCACCGTGAAAAAAAACTAATGCAATGTTTGACTAGTCAAACGGGTGGAGTATTTTTAAATGCAAAAAATATTTCGCACCTTAAATTATCACTCGAAGATATGCATAAGCGCCTATTATTGCATTCAAAATACAATGCTTCTCTAGTGAGCCTTAATGTTTCTAAACCGGTCAAAACTGGTAAGACATTCAAGCTTATTATGACAGGGCATGGAAATCGTTTTGATCGAATCGTCATACGTAGTGTCGATAGAAAAGTTTCTTATAGTTATATTTATCCTTTTGCTCAAGAGAGGGTTAAACAAAATCCGACTAAGCCATTGAGTAAAACTTCAAAGCGCACGCTGATTATGCGTGCACCATTAAGAGTGGGGGAATATCGTGTCAGTTATCTCTCTGTAGTGGACAATAAAGAAATCGCGGTGGCTTCATTGAATGTTATTAAGGTGGTCGCCAAATTGGATGCCACGTTATCAGCAACGGCAGGTAGCAAAATTCGTATAGAGTGGACAGGTCCCGCAGATCGTTATGATCAAATCCGAATAGTGGCAAAGTCAGACCCTGGTAAACCGCTAGCGTATAACTATGTGCGCACAAGTAAAAATGGTGTAATGTTTTTACATTTACCAGCTCGGCCCGGCGTTTATGAAATTCATTACCTTGGTAAAGATGATAAAGTATTAGCGAATAATGTGGTTGTTGCTTTGCCTGCAAAGGTCACTTTAGAGTCACCTGAAACGGTGGTGGCAGGGGTTCCTTTTCAGATAAGCTGGCAAGCTCCGGTCAATCAGTATGATCGTATACGAATATTATCGATCGAAAAACCTGATAAATCACTGGCGCATATTTATGCAGGGTCTTACCCAAAATCAAATGCGACGATGATTGCGCCACGTCAATCAGGTTCCTATGTATTACAATATATTTCTTCAGACAAATCGATTTTAGCGCATCGAGTCTTTCGTGTGACCGCCGCGAAAGTCAACCTAATGACAGGCACAGAAGTAGTCGCTGGACAATTTTTACGGGTGAAGTGGCAAGGTGATATTTCTCAATATGATCAAATACAAATTGTGAGGAATAGGCAAAAAAGTAATATGAATCAGGCGAAGAAAAAAAATAATATGAGTCATGATGTGTTGGATTCAGTAAATAAAGCATATGCCCGTGTGTATGCTGGTTATTCAAAAAAGGGGGTGGCCAATTTAGAAGTCCCTGAAAAAGCGGGTGCTTATGAAGTGATTTATATCACTCGTGATAAAGTAATTTTGGCTCGACAGCCTTTGTCAGTACTAGGAGCAAGTGCCAATATTAATCCCCTTAGGCCGGTAAGTCCAGGATCTAAATTTAAAGTAGCATGGCAAGGGCCCGCTAATCGTTATGATAGTATTCGAATTACGCGTAAAATAAAAACTAGAGTCCCTGATTCAAAAAGCCTTGTACCAAACTCCTCTAAGCCTGAACTTAGTTGTGCACCTCAACCGAAAAAATTGAAGTCTACTGCATATGCCTATGTAAATATGTACGCTAATCGTGTGATTAGTTTTATCGCGCCTCTTGAGTCTGGAGAGTATGAAGTGCAATATATGACTCGCCATAATAAATGTCTTGCAATGACTCGTTTACTGGTGAAACACAAGGGACTATAAATTTAATAGTTGTTCTCTGTTCTCTGTTCTCTGTTCTCTGTTCTCTGTTCTCTGTTCTCTGTTCTCTGTAAATAACGAGATATCAATTGATTACGCACTATAGTTGCAGAAAAGAGGAAACTCTGATAAGTTTTTAAAAGGTAAAGGATGATGAGCTTAATCTAATAAATATGTGATAAATGAAGTTCGCGCCTAAAAATTCAACGATTCGCCAGCAATATACCCTTAATAAAATCCAGCCTATAGGTGGTTGTTAGACTAGCTAACATAGCAATTATTAGTCGATTCGAAGAGCTCCCTAAATTTATTGGTCTATAGTATGAACTCTAATACAGGCCTACTGTCATATGATTGCAACTATAAAATTGTAGCTAAGGTGAAAATAGCATGTTGATAAAGATCCCAAAAAAAAGTGAAATTAAAGAATGTGATGTCACGGATGAAAGAATTTACGTACGCCGTCGGGATTTCATGAAGACAGGTCTAGCAGCCACTGCCGCCTTGGCTGTTCCTAGTTGTGGATATACAGAGCCACCAGCAGTGTCTGCCAAAAAAGTGATTGTTCCCAGAGGTAAAAAACTTACGGGATATAAAAAAACCAGTATTGGAAAAGATCTAAAATTAACCGCTTATAAACATGTTACTGGCTATAATAATTTTTATGAATTTGGGACTGCTAAAAGTGATCCAGCAAAACACGCTCATACTCTAAATAGTTCTCCTTGGACTGTTGCAATAGAAGGTGAAGTTGCTAAACCCGGTAATTATCAGCTTGAAGACTTATTAAAAAAAATGCCATTAGAAGAACGTATTTATCGATTACGTTGTGTGGAAGCATGGTCAATGGTCGTTCCATGGATTGGCTTTCAATTGTCAGCATTATTGAAAATGGTTGAGCCAACCTCAAAAGCAAAATTTGTAGAGTTTGTGACTCTGCAAGATACTCAACAAATGCCAGGTCAAAACTATCGTGTGTTGCAATGGCCCTATACAGAAGGTTTGCGTATTGATGAAGCAATGAATTCGTTAACCTTAATGGCGGTGGGGGTGTATGGTGAAGAAATGCCGAAACAAAACGGTGCGCCTATTCGCTTAGTGGTGCCATGGAAATACGGATTTAAAAATGTTAAATCAATCGTAAAAATTCGCTTAGTTGAAAAAGCACCTGCCACAAGTTGGAACATTGCAGCTAATAAAGAATATGGGTTTTATGCTAATGTGAATCCAGCGGTCAGTCATCCACGTTGGACCCAAGCACGTGAACGCATTATTGGTAGTTATCGTCGACGTAAAACTGAAATGTTTAATGGTTATTCAGAGCAGGTGGCCAGCCTGTACAGTGGTATGGATTTACGCAAATATTTTTAGATAATGATGAGATAAGTCGATTAAGTTAATTTTCCTTAGCCCAAATATATCTAGCCTAATCGGGCTGCAAAGTGTTCAGACTTATAAGTGACAGGCACTGAGGGAAACCTGATAATAATATTTACACTGGATTTCAAATGAATATTCACCATTTCCTCAAACCAGTAATTTTTTTAGTGTGTTTAGTACCCTTAGCCTTACAAATATTTTTGTTTTTTGAAGGTGATCTTGCAAACCCTGCTGAATATGCCAAACATGCTTCAGGAGATTGGGCTTTACGTTTTATAGTGCTGGTTTTGGTGGTGAGTCCCATTAAAATAATAACAGGCTATACCCCAATTTTACGGTATCGTCGAATGTTGGGTCTCTATGCATTTTTTTACGTTTGTGTACATTTAATGACATTCGGTTTTTTTGATGTATTCGAAAATTCTGATCAATCGATGTATCAGGCGATAATCTATATCGGGGCAGAGATTATTGAGCGGCCATATATTACTGTTGGTTTTGCCGCTTTTCTTATGTTAGTTCCCTTAGCGTTTACATCTACTTCGAAAATTCGTCGATCAATGGGCAGTGCGTGGGTTAAGTTACATAAGCTCGTTTATCTTGTTGCGGTACTTGGAGTGTTACATTATTTTTGGTTGGTTAAAAAAGATTTAACTGATCCTATTATTTATAGTATCATTTTGACTATTTTATTTTCGATTCGCTTAATAAATTACTACCGCAAGAAGCCTTAATTCGCTAAAGGATTCTTGAATAGTGGCCAGTAGGCTACCCTATAAAATATTCGATAGCCTACTAGCTGTTGTGCGAAATTTCTTAGTCTTTCAATTTTTTATATCTGATGCGATGGGGTTGCGCTGCATCATCGCCTAAGCGTCGCTTCCGATCTTCTTCGTAGTCAGCATAATTTCCTTCGAACCACTCCGCATGACTTTCTCCTTCAAACGCAAGTATATGGGTTGCAATTCTATCAAGAAACCAGCGATCATGAGAGATCACTACTACACAGCCTGGAAATACCAGTAAGGCTTCTTCTAGTGCGCGTAACGTTTCAACGTCTAGGTCATTAGTGGGTTCATCCAGTAATAATAAATTGCCGCCACTTTGCAATAACTTAGCAAGATGTACTCGGTTACGTTCACCCCCTGAAAGCGTTTTAACCAGTTTTTGCTGGTCGGATCCTTTAAAGTTAAATCGTCCAGCATAAGCGCGTGCATTGACTTTATAATTTCCGACGGTAATCATGTCTTGGTCATCACTAATTTCTTGCCATACGGTACGATCCCCTTGAAGATCGTCACGTGACTGGTCAACATGAGAAATTTGGACTGTATCGCCAATAAGTAATGATCCCGAGTCTGGGACTTCTTGACCGGTTAACATACGAAACAGAGTTGTCTTACCGGCACCGTTGGGGCCAATAATCCCTACAATACCACCCGGAGGGAGCTTAAAGGATAAGTCATCAAAGAGAAGTTTATCGCCGAATGATTTTTTCATCTGATCGACTTCGATCACCATGTCACCTAGGCGAGGTCCTGGCGGAATATATAGATCTTGTGTCTCATTACGTTTCTGGAAGTCAGCATTGGCCATTTCATCAAAACGGGCTAGGCGTGCTTTGCTTTTCGATTGCCTGCCCTTGGCATTACTGCGTACCCATTCTAGTTCAGCTGCCATAGCTTTCTGCCTAGATTTCTCTGATTTTTCTTCTTGTTGTAATCGATTTTGCTTTTGCTCAAGCCAAGAGGAGTAATTTCCTTCCCAAGGAATACCATGTCCTCGATCCAATTCAAGAATCCAGCCTGCCACATTGTCTAGAAAGTAACGATCGTGGGTAATGGCGACCACTGTACCTGAATAGTCCTTGAGAAAATGTTCTAACCAAGCTACTGATTCTGCATCAAGATGGTTGGTAGGTTCATCCAGTAATAACATATCAGGCTTGGATAAAAGTAAGCGACATAAGGCAACACGACGTTTTTCACCACCAGAGAGTTTGGTCACATCAGCATCCCATGGGGGGAGTCGTAAAGCATCTGCTGCAATGTCGAGAGTTCTTTCAAGTTCCCAAGCACCAGCGGTATCAATTTTATCTTGCAGTTTTCCTTGTTCCTCGAGTAAGGCATTCATTTCATCGTCTGGCATTGATTCGCCAAATTTCATACTTATTTCATTGAAGCGATCAAGCAATTTCTTTATTTCGCCTACTCCCTCTTCCACGTTACCACGCACATCTTTGTCAGGATCTAAGACGGGTTCCTGTGGTAGGTAGCCAATATTGATTCCTTTTTGTGGACGTGCCTCACCAATGATATCAGTATCGATGCCAGCCATGATGCGTAACAAAGTAGATTTACCCGAACCATTTAGGCCGAGCACGCCGATTTTAGCACCAGGAAAAAAAGATAAGGATATATCTTTTAAAATTTGACGTTTGGGAGGAACAATTTTACCGACGCCATTCATGGTGTATATATATTGAGCCATTGGATACCTGTAGTTGTAGCGAATTGTGTGGGTAGATTGTTCGCTAAAGTTGGCAATAAGTAAACTAAATATTACGCTTGAGGGTGGATGAGAATGTTTTTTGTGGAAATAGTATTAGTCGGGAATAGTGGTTGCTAATGTCGTATTAGGTAAGTATTTTTCGTTATATTGTGACAAAACTGACACTCCTCAGCTCTTTATCATTGATGTTTTGATTGATTTTGATGGTAATAGTGATGGTTGATCGAATATGAATCACACACTACTGAAGGCAGGTTATAGCCAGGTACTAGTGATATTGCTAATGAGTCAATGATTGTGTAGCTTAAAAGTTATCATAATATGAACCGCATTCATTGTATGAATTTTAAGTGAGTTAAGCTGTTTTTTTTCTGTTTTGTGCTGATGCGAGAGGGATATCGATATAGAAGGTAGTTCCTTTTCCCAAAGTGGAGTCGAAATCGATGGTTCCATTATGTTTGTTGACTATTAGTTTGGCAATGGCTAGTCCTAGCCCAGTACCATTTGAATTTCGGTTGTCTTGAGATTCGAGTTGAGTAAATTTATTATAAATTGAGTGTTTAAAAGAGTCCGGTATTCCTTTGCCATCGTCTTTAACAAAAATACGTAGGGTATGTTTGCCGGGTGTGTAATATAGAGAGACCGTTTGCTCGGGCTGGGAAAATTTTGCAGCATTGGATAACAAGTTATTGAGTACTTGCATTAATTTATCGGAGTCGGCAAAAATAAAGTAATCTTCTTTGCTGGTCAATAGAGTAAATTTAATATTTACTTTTTCCCCGTAGCCTTGAATACCACTAATCGCCTTTTCAAGTAGTTCATTGATTGATATTTTACTAAAATTGAAATCAATAGTGCCCGATTCAATTTTATCAATATCCAGGATATTATTAATTAAGTTAAGTAGTAGTTCACTATTTTGGTGGGCTACGGATAGTAGTTTTAGTTGTTCCGAGTTTAGTGGTCCCAGAACTTGTCCGTTCAATAAGCCTAGTGTTCCTAAAATGGAAGTCAAAGGGGTGCGTAGTTCATGACTTACTGTTGATACAAAATTAGATTTTAGCTGAGATAAATTTTCCGCAGCGGCTTTACCAATGTGGGCTTCGTTGGCAATACTTTTTAACATGCGTTCACGTGTGGCTGAGGTAAAGACATCGGTAATTTGTATCAAACAAAGCTGAAGATCAGGCTGAAGGGGGCTGACAGTGATTTGTGGAATTATTTTGATGCTATGTCGCTTGTCTCTAAATAAGGCTAAATTAAAGCAGGTAAAAGACTCAGACAAAGACGATGAATGACCTTTCGTTAATGCATTTGTTATGGATTGCGTAATACGGGTAAGGTTTGAATCTTTGAAAATATCCTTTAAATTTCTGCCTATTACTTGGTCTGGGTTTAATCCAGATTTTTTGCTCATCCAGTGATTCCAATACTGAATTTCGTTATTGTGATTGACGAGCACTAAGCCATGAACTGTTTGATCTATTACAGAAGTTAAAATATCAGAGTTTAAGTTAAGAGTATGCCCATTATTCATATAAATAGCTTATAAACTTGCGACCTTTAGGATATATTGATCAAGCAGTGAAGTGAATTCGCGCATTGATTTCACATCAAGGAGGTAAACAACAAAGCCATGAATATTGGCGTCTTGGATTGAAAAGTTAACTTTTAAAAACATTAACACATCGTTTATATCTTCATTCGTGCAGTGTAATATTTCTTGGGTACGACCACGAGTATATACGGGAATTTCCGTACTAATTCGTTTTTCGAACATATCTGCAAGGCTTGCAATGCCGGCATTTAATACAATGTTGCCAATTTCGTTCAGTGCTTCTTCTTCAAATTCAGTTAAACTATTCAGAGGTACGGTATCTTTTAACATAAGCCGTACTAAAGAAAGGCTTTGCTCTTCAGGAAAAAGTAACATGGCTGTGCCAGAAAATGGACCATCAAATTTTTCCAAAACGCCTGATAAGTCTGACTTTGTCGTTTGGCTCAGTTGAGCGGCAGCAGCTGTTTTATCTATAAAAGACACTTTGGGTACTGACAAATTTATTCGGGTATTAACCATTTCGCTCAATGCCGCAGCAGCGCTTCCCATGCCAATATTAAACGCTTCAGTTAATGCATCTAATTGTAATTCGGATAATTTGCTCATGATAATTAGGCCACTAACGAGAATATTGATTCAACACGTTCTTGGGTAATAGGCTTTGGAAAAAATTTAATGCCTATCTTATTAGCGTCAACTTTAGTGGCCTTTTGAATGTTGGCGGTCAGTAAAGACATTGGCACTGAAGGGAAGTTTTCTTTTAATTTCGCAGCAAGTGCTAAACCGTCCATTCCTGGCATATTGTAATCAATAATGAAAAGTCCAATATTTTTACCGCTGCATACTTCTAATGCTTCATCACCATTACTCGCTTCGATTATATTCCAATCAGAAAATTGGGCTTGTATTATGCTAACAATCATCATTCTGGATAATTTACTGTCATCAACCACCAATACTACCGGATTTGACATTGTATATTCCTCACCTATTAGTTTAGCTAAACTAAGAACTCTATCGGCCCTGGTTTATATTCATTTAACCTTTTATAAGCATTTGGGCTTTTATTTAATGACCATGAAAAGAGATGGGCTAATCATCCGTGATGTTTAGGTCAGAGTATCATTGTACTTATAAAATAGAGTATCCTACTAAGGGATACGTTTTATGAAATGTTTTATTGTGTGGATTGAAGTTAATCCGGGAGTCAAGTTAAATCATGCAGATATTTATTGTGATTAGCTTTATATCTGAATCCAGAAAACAAATGTGAGTCCAAAAATGGAATATTCAAAATATAAAAGTAAGATGGCAGTCTATGTAGGTGATGAGTTAGCGGCTTATAATTTTGGGGAGGCTCATCCATTTTCTCCGGCTCGGCATGATGCTTTTTACAATCAATTTAGTGACAGTGGTATGGATGAGCATGATGGCGTGCAAATGTTGGCGCCCGTGTTGGCTACTCGTGAAGAAATCGCTTTGTTTCATGAGGAACAGTATATTGATAAAGTCATCGCCCAATCAGCAACGGGGGAAGGGTATCTTGATTGTGGTGATACTCCTGCAGTGAAAGGCATATACACACCGGTGAGGTATGTAGTGGGGAGTACTTTGGATGCGGTTCATAAAATAATGGCAGGTGAATACTCGCAGGCATTTATTCCTATCGCAGGCTTGCATCATGCCAGGCGTGAGAGTGCCTCTGGGTTTTGTGTGTTTAACGACTGTGGCGTTGCTATTGAAGTGTTACGGTCCCAATATAATTTATGTTGTGTTGCTTATATTGATATAGATGCGCATCATGGCGATGGAGTATTCTATGCTTATCAAGCAGATCCTTTTGTGATATTTGCAGATATTCACGAAGATGGCGCTTATTTATATCCAGGGACTGGGCGTGAATCTGAAGTTGGTTTAGGAGAGGCTAAGGGTTACAAGCTTAATATTGCTATGAAACCGGGAGCAGATGATAAAGCGATGTTACATCGCTGGCCAGAAATTGAAGCGTTGTTACGGCAACATAAACCTGAGTTTATAATATTTCAATGCGGTGCTGATAGCGTAGAAGGAGACCCGTTGACTCACATGAGTTTTAGCGAACAATCGCATGCTTACGCTGCGCAAAGATTGGTAGCGTTAGCCAATGAATTTGGTCATGGTCGTGTGTTAGCGTTAGGGGGTGGAGGTTATAATTTAGATAACATCGCTAAGACATGGTGTGCTGTGGTGGAGGCAATTCTTTCTGTGTAAAGAATCAATCATGCTTTCATTTAAGTGAAGGTTGGCCTTATAGGTGCCGCAGAGTAAATTTATGGAAAAATATTATAGTGGCTGTCTACTGCTTGCTCACTTAGTAGGCTTTAATCAAGTGATGACCTAATTTTATCTTATCTCATTTTATGTTCGTGAGCCTATGTTTGTGGCAGTTCACTATGAGGACAAGATAGCGTATATCCAGTACCCAATTCCATTAATTTAATGTATCATTTGCCCCAAGTGTGCCCTCATAGCGGGCGTTTCAAGTAATTGATTATAATGTATATTTTTCATATAGAGGTTAGCAGATGTTTTCCAGGTCCATGACGATTAAGGGTTTTGACGATGAGCTGTACAACTCCATTCAAAAGGAGTGCATTCGCCAAGAGGAGCATATTGAACTAATTGCCTCTGAAAACTATACCAGCCCACGTGTAATGGAGGCTCAAGGAACAGTTCTCACTAATAAGTATGCTGAGGGTTATCCGGCAAAACGCTATTATGGGGGATGTGAAAATGTAGACGTGGCTGAACAATTAGCCATTGATCGAGTAAAAGAATTGTTTTCTGCGGATTATGCCAATGTTCAACCTCACTCTGGATCGCAAGCGAATGCTGCAGTCTATATGGCTTTATTAAAGCCAGGGGACACTATTTTAGGAATGAGTCTTGCCCATGGCGGTCATTTGACTCATGGTTCTAAAGTTAATTTTTCAGGCAAGGTATTTAACGCTTATCAATATGGTCTGGATGAAGCGACTGGAGAAATTGATTATCAACAAGTTGCTGATCTTGCCAAGGAACATCAACCTAAAATGATTATCGCAGGTTTTAGTGCCTATTCTCGTGTGGTGGACTGGCAACGTTTTCGCGATATTGCAGATAGTATTGGCGCTTTTCTAGTAGTGGATATGGCGCATGTTGCAGGGCTAGTGGCAGCCGGTGTTTATCCTAGTCCAGTCAATATTGCAGATGTGACTACTAGTACTACACATAAAACTTTACGTGGTCCTCGAGGTGGAATTATATTGGCGAGAGCCAATCCTGAGATCGAAAAAAAGCTAAATTCTTTAGTGTTTCCTGGTATTCAAGGAGGCCCTTTAATGCATGTGATCGCTGCTAAAGCAGTCGCTTTTAAAGAAGCATTGTTACCTGAGTTTGTTGATTACCAAAAGGCGGTGGTGGCCAATGCTAGGACGATGGTTGAAGTACTTCAAGAACGCGGGATTAAAGTAGTCTCGGGTGGAACTGATAATCATTTATTATTACTCGACTTTATCGAACGCGGCATTACGGGTAAGGAAGTAGATGCAGCACTTGGTGCAGCGCATATTACAGTTAATAAAAATGCTGTGCCTAATGACCCTCAATCGCCGTTTGTGACCAGTGGTATTCGGGTGGGAACGCCTGCAATTACTACTCGCGGTTTTGGTGAAAAGGAGGTTCGTGATTTAACTCATTGGATGTGTGATATTATTGATAATCTTGGGGACAAGAAGATGATTGATACTGTACGTGCCAAAGTGACTGAATTGTGTAAGCGGTTTCCAGTGTATGCCAATTAAAATTTACTTTATATCAGTGATGCTGATATTAGCTATATTGGTCGCTATTACTTTAACTCTCTCTCAATCATTAAATTATTAAAACAACAGCAGGTGAGCCATGAGATGCCCGTTTTGTGAAGCGCAAGAAACCAAGGTTGTTGATTCACGACTGGCAGTAGAAGGCGATCAGGTACGTCGTCGCCGTGAGTGTTTACATTGCAGCGAACGATTTACGACATTTGAAACAGCAGAGCTGGTAATGCCACGAGTGATCAAATCAAGTGGTGTGCGTGAAGAATTTAATGAAGAAAAATTACGTAATGGGATTCGTCGAGCACTTGAAAAACGACCAGTGAGTACCGAAGATATAGAACAAGCGATACATCGTATTCTTCACCGTATGCGTACCCAAGGTGAGCGGGAAGTGAGTACTCACGATTTAGGTGAGTGGGTAATGGGCGAGCTGAGTAACTTAGATCAGGTTGCTTATATACGTTTTGCCTCGGTCTATCGTAGTTTTGAGGATGTGAATGCTTTTCGAGAAGTGATCGACAGTTTAGAAAAGGGTCCTGCTGCTAAATAGTGCAGAGGTTAACGATGACTAATCTCAAGTAAGCTTTGTTTTAGTAATAATGAATTCAACTAAAAAGTGTTAAGTATGAAAAGTGATAGTGAATATATGGCGCAAGCATTGACTCTTGCCGAAAAAGGAATTTATACCTGTCATCCTAACCCCCGAGTCGGTTGCGTTATAGTGGCAAACGGAGAAGTGGTGGGTGAAGGCTGGCATGAAAAAACAGGCGATCCCCATGCCGAAATTATGGCCTTAAAGCAAGCTAATGAAAAATCATCGGCGGCAGTAGTGTATGTCACGTTAGAGCCTTGTTGTCATAAAGGAAAAACAGGTCCTTGTACCGAGGCATTAATCAATGCAGGCGTTGCTAAGGTCGTTATTGCCATGCAAGACCCTAACCCTGAGGTGGCGGGGAAAGGTGTTAAGGCGTTGCGGGACGCAGGAATAGAAGTCGAAACAGGGCTTTTAGAAGCTGATTCACGCGCACTTAATCCAGGTTTTATTATGCGTATGTTAAAAGGCAGACCTTATATACGCAGCAAACTGGCGATGAGTCTTGATGGGCGTACTGCAATGGCTTCAGGTGAAAGTCAATGGATTACCGGTGAGGAGGCGCGCCGCGATGTGCAATTTTTACGTGCACAGAGTTCTGCTATTATTACTGGAATAGGGACGGTGTTAAGTGACGATCCTAGTTTAACAGTGCGTATTAACACAATATTAGACAAACCATTATTTACACAGCCCTTGCGTGTAATACTAGACCCACGTTTAAGTACACCACCTCATGCACGTATTCTTGAGCAAGCAGGCAAAACGTTAATTGTGACTACGTCAGATGAACCTGAAGTAGTCACGGACTTATCTGATGCGGGTGCTGAATTACTATTTCAGGAAGGCAATCAGGACACTATTGATTTACATAAATTAATGCAATATCTAGCCGATGAAGAAGTCAATGAAGTATTGTTGGAGACAGGAGCTACTCTGAGTGGTGCGATGCTACAAGCTGGTTTAATTGATGAAATGGTCATTTATATGGCCCCTCATTTAATGGGTAACAATGCACGTGGACTTTTTAACTTGAGTGGCATTGAAGCGATGGATCAACGCATTTCGTTAAATATCCAGGATATTCGTGCGATTGGCAAAGACTGGCGTATTACTGCTAAAATCACACACTAAAACTTCTGTTTTTATTCAGGTTGTTTTGCTTCAAAATAACAATTTTTGTCGTTAAATATTGTTACTTATTCACTATTTAAGATCTGCTGATTAAACCTTGATAGTGGTGCTCTGCATCATTACTAATAAAAATATTCAGTGTCTTTTCGGGGCTTAGGTTTTTACAGATTTTAGTATGAGCTTTCTCAACCACGATTATTTTATGGCGGTTGATGTTGTGAATAATTATTTTAGTCTTAATTAAGCGCTCTGTGATGAGTGAATGGAAATGCAGTAGGCTATGTTTACAGGTATTATTCAAGCGGTCGGAAAAGTGAGTGATAAAACCGTGCAAGGCGGGGATGTGCGTCTGGGGATTGACACAGGAAATCTAGGGCTGCTGTCTACTGAGTTAGGCGATAGTATTGCAGTGAATGGAGTATGTCTAACTGTAGTTGAAATGAATGCTAATCAATTTTGGGCTGATGTATCGCGCGAAACACTTGATTTAACCATGATGGGTAAAATTGCTGTAGGCAATGAGGTGAATCTTGAAAAAGCACTGACACTGTCAACTTCACTCGGTGGTCACTTAGTGAGTGGCCATGTTGATGGGGTTGGTGAAGTCATTTTGCGTAAAGATTCCGGTCGTGCGATCAAATTTGTGATTCGTGCTCCGGACGGTTTAGCGCGTTATATTGCCCATAAGGGGTCGATTTGTGTTGATGGAATTAGCTTAACAGTGAATGCCATTAATGGTTGTGAATTTGAATTAACCATTGTTCCTCATACATTAAGTGAAACAATTATGAACGGATATACACTGGGCAGTCAGGTAAATCTAGAAGTCGATTTGGTCGCACGTTATTTAGAGCGTTTACTGTTAGGTGATAAAGCTGCAGATCCAAAAGCGGGTGGGATCGATATGTCGTTCTTACGGGCTAATGGTTTTATGAAGTAATAATATTTACAATTTTCATGAGTTGGGTTACACATGACACTGAATAAAATAGAAGAAATTATTGAAGACCTGCAACAAGGTAAGATGGTCATTATTATGGATGATGAAGATCGCGAGAACGAAGGCGATTTAATTATGGCATCTGAACTTGTTAAAGCGGAAGATATTAATTACATGGCACGTTATGGTCGTGGCTTAATTTGCATGACTTTAACTCGAGAACGGTGCGAGCAACTGAATTTACCTTTAATGGTGAACGGTCAAAATAATGCTCCACATGGTACGGCTTTTACGTTATCGATTGAAGCGTCGTCTGGAGTGACAACAGGAATTTCTGCGGCTGACCGTGCAGTGACAGTGCAAGCCGCTATTGCAAAAGAAGCTGTTCCGGCTGATATTGTACAGCCGGGCCATATTTTTCCACTGATGGCAAAGCAGGGTGGGGTATTAAATCGTGCCGGTCACACTGAAGCTGGCTGTGACCTAGTGCGTTTAGCCGGCTTAGAACCTTCGGCGGTGATTGTCGAAATTTTAAATGAAGATGGGACTATGGCACGTCGTCCTGATTTAGAGCAGTTTGCGAAAAAACATGATTTAAAAATTGGTACTATCGCTGATTTGATCCGCTACCGGGTTGAGAATGAAACTACGATTGAGCGCGTATCAGATTGTGAGCTAGAAACAGAGCATGGCACTTTTAGGATTTATACGTTTTTAGACTCAATTGATAACGAACTGCATATAGCGTTGGTCAAGGGTAAAATAAATCCTGATAAGCCAGTATTAGTGCGTGTCCATTTGCAAGATACTCTATGTGATATTTTTGGCGCTATCCGGCCGGAATGTGGATGGCCATTACGTAGTGCGCTTAAAGCAATTTCTGAGTCAGAATCAGGTGTAGTGGTGGTATTGCGTAAAACCGAAGAGAAACGTGATTTAATTACAAAAATTTGTAGTTATCATTTAGATAATGAAGAGGATAAAGATAATACGAAGCCCCAAACAGAGCTAAGAACACTAGGAGCAGGATCACAAATACTGAGTAATTTAGGGGTTAAAAAAATGCGTGTGTTAAGCGCGCCAAAAGTAATGCATGGTTTGGCAGGGTTTGATCTTGAAGTGGTAGAGTATGTAGACCCTGAAGATAAGACTGGCGAATAGGCGATTCATCCAAAGAACACAGGAATTAATAATGAAAAATATTTCTACCATTGAAGGCGATTTAATCGTACGAAATGCACGTATTGCGTTAGTCGTCGCTCGTTTTAATAGCTTTGTTGTAGAGAGTTTGCTAGAAGGAGCGATTGATTGTCTCAAGCGTCATGGTGCTGAAGATAATGAGTTAAAAATCGTTAGAATTCCTGGTGCATTTGAAATGCCATTAGTCGTGAAGCGTGTTGTGGCCAGTAAGAAATATGACGCAGTGATTGCGCTTGGGGCTGTGATTCGTGGGGGAACGCCACATTTTGAGTATGTCGCTGGAGAATGTACCAAAGGCTTAGCACAAGTATCAATGGAGTATGATATTCCAGTGTCCTTTGGCGTACTGACGGTTGATACCATTGAACAGGCAATCGAGCGTGCGGGAACCAAGGCAGGTAATAAAGGGGCTGAAGCGGCTATGTCAGCCATTGAGATGGTAAATTTACTGCGCCAGATTGACAAATAAATAATCAAGATTAAAAAGAGTTAAGCTAATGATGGATCCCAAACTTCTTAATGCTCGCCGACAGGCTCGTAGACTTGGTATGCAAGCCATATATCAATGGCTAATGGCGGATACTGATCTCAATGATCTTGAAGCTCAGTTCAAAGCGCAAGATGAAAGTAAGCGAGCTGATCTCGAGTACTTTCATGAACTAATATTTAAAGTTGCAGAGCATAGTGAACTGATTTCAGCTATTTTAGTGAATCACACCTCTATTCCACTAAATGAAATTGACCCTGTTGAACGGTCTGTACTCTTGGTTGCGATTTATGAATTGAAGTTTCGCTTGGATATTCCGTTTAAAGTGGTCATTAACGAAGCTGTTGGTCTGGCTAAAAAATTTGGCGCAGAAGAAGGACATAAATTTGTGAACGGTATTCTTGATAAAGTCGCTCACGAACTTCGCGTACTCGAATTACAAGCTACTAGATAATTTTTTTCCTTCTTCAGCTTATAGGATTTGCTCTCTGAGTGCATGATCTATAGGGATTGGGAGGAGGCCGTGATATTATTAGCTGATGGATTCTTGGACCAGCAACATCAATCAGCTTTTTAAATTTGCGTCATCTGATTTATTAAGTCAGGCAGCAAGTGTTCCTAAACATAAAAAACTAGTGGTTACCACAGACTCTCTTATAGAGGGAGTTCATTTTCCAGTAAATACTCCAGCACACGCAATTGCCCATAAGTCATTGGCTGTCAATCTCAGTGATATCGCTGCTATGGGTGCCTGTCCTCATGTTATTAGTTTAGTATTAGGCTTGCCCTATTATGATGAAGAGTGGTTAGGTGAGTTCGTGAAGGCTTGGGTTGAGCTTTCTCAAACATTTAATGTACCTCTTATTTCTGTTAAGTCATTTCGAACACTGAATAAAATCGAAATTCATGTGACTGCGTTTGGGCTTTTGGGAAAAAGCGAAGGTTTATATCGACATACTGCTCAAGCAGGTGATTATGTCTATGTGTCAGGGGCGATTGGTGAAGCCGCTGCGGGTTTGTTTCTTGAATTGCATCAAAATGTAGATAAAAATAGAGAGAGAAATAAATCTAAAGACAGATTAATCGCGCTAAATACCACTGAACTTTTAACGATGAGCAAGCATGAGAAGAAGCTTATTGCTCGGTTACGTTACCCAACTCCTCGGTTGGCTTTAGGGCAAGCACTGAATGGAGTCGCCAGCGCTTGTATTGATATCTCCGATGGCTTAGTGGCGGATCTTGGGCATCTAGTTCAGCGTAGCAAAGTGAGTGCTTGTATCAATTGCGATGATATTTATATCTCTGATGCCTTACAGCAAACCTTTTTGGGAGATGGTGATTTTAGTATAAATGAAGTTGTTGGTACTGAACTATCATTAGTTTCTTTAGCAAAATTTGATTCTAGTTCTAGTTCTAGTTCTAGTTCTAGTTCTAGTTCTAGTTCTAGTTCTAGTTCTAGTTCTAGTTCTAGTTCTAGTTCTAGTTCTAGTTCTAGTTCTGGTTCTGGTTCTGGGGACGTATCAATGTTGCGAGATTTTACGCTGGTTGGTGGAGATGACTATGAGCTTTGTTTCACTAGTCCTCCTCATAATGTTTCAAAAATTGAAGCGCTTTCACAACAATATGATATCCCACTAACTTGTGTGGCTGTGCTTGATACTATTGATAAGGCGAATATTAATGAAGAGTGTTGTCAATCGAAAGTTGTCAATAGAGGAGCTTATAGTGGGTCAAATATAACAGTGATTGATGCAAATGGTGAATTATATTTTCCACTTAAAAAAAGTTACGAGCATTTTGATTAATGTAAACAGTTTTTACTTAATGTGATGGTACTCGACTTGATTCGTGGAATCGATTTTACTGGCTCAAAAGATTAAGAAAGATTAAGAAAGATTAAGAAAGATTAAGACTGTG
>UOFL01000094.1_pt1 | contig 66906 bp, 48 predicted proteins | sample 1990081 | NCBI WGS metagenome assembly UOFL01 (sample SAMEA4728526, study PRJEB27164) | hydrothermal vent metagenome | biome: marine basaltic hydrothermal vent biome; feature: marine hydrothermal vent; material: mineral | place: Pacific Ocean | collected 2011-06-14/2011-07-23 | depth 1741 m | reverse complement strand
TCGACCCCATAGTCTTAGTCAGCGTAGCACAGGAAGAAGGTGCCCTTGGCGAGATTCGAACTCACTACCCCCAGCTTAGGAGGCCGGTGCTCTATCCAAGTGAGCTACAAGGGCTTATAGAGAATGCAGTATAACAAAATTAGACTTATTCTCAGAAGTTCTTTTTACATTTTGTTTTTACTGACTATTTCGTTACATCCTATTAAACAAACAACATGAAATTGAAGCGATATTGATCGTCGGAGGATTATATCCCGCACCACAACCTCCTGTTAATTAAAAAATGAACTATGATTAATTAACCATGAAATTACGCCTAATGATCACACAAATTAATGACTATCAGCATCTCAATTCAGTCCTCTTGAGCATCTAAGAAAAAAAATTGCTCGCTTATAGTGCAGAGTCTGGGAGATTAGTATGAAATTGGCAGCAATCCTTATCTTACATTTACTCATTGTTACTAAAGCTATAACAGCTGAAACAGTGCTCACGTTAAATATGACCACAAAAGCCCCTTTGCACACACAAAACCGCTCTGGTTTTATTGATGAGCTTGCAACTGAAGCATTTCGCCGCGCTAAAGCACGTTGGGTAGGGATTCGTCTGCCTGCTCAACGTGGCCTAATTAGCTCTAACCAAGGTGTCATTGATGGTGAAATTGTTAGGGTCGGAGGGATGGAAAAATTATTCCTCAACTTAATCCCTGTTCGCGAAAAAGTGATGAATATGGAATTTGTGGTATTTTCCTACAAACCCATTAATTTAAAGAATGGATGGAAGGATCTGGCAGGGAAATCTATTGCTTATATCAATGGCTGGAAAATACTGGAGGAAAATGTCCCCAAAAGTGCAGAGGTCATTAAAACTTCTAACGCCACTGAATTATTCAAACTTCTTTATAAAAAAAGAACCGATTATATAATTTATGAGCGATGGAGTGGACGCTACTTACTACAAAACTTATCCATGAAAAATGTTTACATAGGTAAAACGCCACTTGCAACAAAAGAAATGTTTATCTATTTACATAAAAAGCATCACCAGCTCGCTTACCGACTGGCCACAACTTTAGCTGAAATGAAAAAAGATGGCAGTTATCAACAATTATTTAAAAAACATTTAGCAAAATATAAATAATCTGACGAGCCAACCATGAATTTAACACCCGAAAAAAATACCAAAATTACACGCCATGGCAATTTCATTGCACGGCGCCTTGTATTTTACACTGTCATCGCAAGCACTCTTATCTCCATATGCACCTCAGCCTATCAGCTATATTATTCTTATCGCACTGAAGTTAACACCATTGAGTCTCGCCTCAACGAAATCCAGGATAGCTATAGTGCTAATATTGCCTCGCGAGTATGGGTTTCTAATATGACAGAACTCAATATCACATTACGTGGAATTACCCGCCTACCAGATATAGATTATATTGCAATATACGAGGATGGTACACTATTAAGTCAACATGGGAATATGTCTAATACAGACACTATTCAGCGTCGCTTTCCTCTCTTCCATGTCTTCCATAAGAAATTAAAAAAGATTGGTCACGTGCGAGTAGTTGCCAGCTTAAAAAATACTTACCAACACATCTATAACCAAGCATTTAATATTATCGTGAGCAATACCATTAAAACATTCCTTGTGAGTGGTTTTATGTTGTTCTTATTTTACCAGCTAGTCGCAAAACATTTACGGACTATTGGCAAATTTACACAATCCTTAAACGTCGATTCATTAGACAATAAAATAAAACTGAAACGCCGTTTACACCCGAATAAAATCGACGAACTAGATTCACTCACTCATACTTTGACTGACTTACAACGGCGACTCAAAAACTCAATTTTTGAATTAACAGACAGCCAAGAAAAAGTTGAACTCTTACTCGACTCTACTGCCGAAGCAATCTACGGAATTGACGTAAATGGTTGTTGCACATTTGCGAACAAAGCGTGTCTTGAAATGCTAGGATACAATGATGATAGCGAGCTACTCAATAAAAATATGCATCAGCTTATCCATCACACGTATGCAGACGGCACTATCTATCCGGTGGAGAAGTGTCATATTTTTAACGCCTTTCGCAACAATCGTCGCTCTCACATCGTAAACGAAGTCTTATGGCGAAAAAATGCTACCAGCTTTCCAGCAGAATATTGGTCCCATCCTATATTTAAAGATAAGCTTTGCACAGGGGCCGTAGTCACATTTTTGGATATTAGCCAACGCATAAAATTTGAATCTAAATTAAAAGAAAGTGAGAAAAACCTGGCGATCACATTAAACAGCATTGGTGATGCTGTGATTGCTACTGACTCAGTCGGAAATATCACACATATGAATCCTGTTGCAGAACAGCTCACTGGCTGGACTTTTTCAGAAGCCTGTCAACAACCGCTCAAAGATGTGTTTATTATAATTGATGCCAATACACGTGAAACGATTGAAAATCCCATCGATAAGGTACTGAGTCAGGGAGAAGTTATCCACCTAAGCAATCACACCACCTTGATTTCAAAAAATGGCTCAGAATTTCAAATCGCAGATTCTGCAGCACCCATTAGTGACAATGGAACCATATTAGGAATGGTACTTGTTTTTAATGACGTCACCAAACAATATCAGTTACGTGAATTAGCCGCAAAGAATAAACGTGACTTAGACGCTATTATGAATCACACACCTGCAGTCATTTTTGTCAAGTCAATTAAAGGAGCCTACTTATTTGTTAACCGTCAATTTGAGACACTATTTAACCTTACTCAACAACAGATTGTTGGAAAGAAAGATTATGAAATATTTGATAAGGAAGCTGCAACACGATATCAAGCAAATGACCAAATAGTCCTTAGCGCTGGCCACTCAATGGAATTTGAGGAAACTATAACACAAGATGATGGCCCACATGTATACACCACTATCAATTTTCCACTACTCAACGAAAATAACGAAGTTTATGCCATCTGCGGAATTGCTACAGATATTACTCTGCGCAAACATCAAGAAGCACAGCTTCGCCAAGTCCAAAAAATGGATGCTTTAGGTAAACTTACTAGTGGAATCGCTCATGATTATAACAATATTCTAGCCATAATATTAGGCTATGCAGAACAAATTGAGATGAACAAAAATAATGCAGAAATCGTTAAGAAACATTCCTTGCAAGTGGCACATACTGCCAAGCGGGGAGCAAAACTTGCTAATAAATTAATGGCATTCTCTCAACACAAACAAACCGTTTCAACAACAGTCAATATTAATCAACTGATACAAGAGCAGCAACATATGCTCCATAAAACACTCACCGTTCGTATTAAATTGCTACTGAATTTAAGTGATGACTTATGGCCCGTTGAAGTCGATAGTAGTGATTTTGAAGATGCGATCATCAATATATGCATTAATGCTCTCCACGCCATGCCTCAAGGTGGAAGCCTAGTCATTAGCACCAGTAATGAAACTTTTACTCACGAAAGCGCAGAAAGTGCAGGACTCATTCCAGGCCATTACGTTACTTTAAGTATCAGTGATACAGGTTGTGGTATGGATGATAATATTAGAAGCAAAATTTTTGATCCATTCTTTTCAACTAAAGGTGAACTAGGCAATGGCTTAGGCTTAAGTCAAGTACACGGCTTTGTCGAGCGTAGCGGTGGACTTATCAAGGTTTTTTCCAAACCCAATTATGGTAGTAGTTTTACGCTATATTTCCCAAAAAGTGAGTCCACTTATGTTGATCATACAAAACTTAGCGCTAATAAAAAGCAATCGCTAAATGGTAACGAAACCTTGTTAATAGTCGATGATGAACCTGATATGTTAGTCTTGGCCAATGAAATATTCACCTCTCAAGGGTACCATGTACTCACCGCAAGTGATGGTATTCAGGCACTCGCCATGCTTGAACGTCATAAAGTCAAATTGATTGTTAGTGACGTGATTATGCCCAACATGGATGGATACCAATTAGCCGCTAAAGTTCGCCAACGTTACCCTGAAATATTAATACAAATGACAAGTGGTTTTTCAGATGAACGCCACAGTGATAGCAAAACCCCAAAATTACACCAAGACTTAATTCGTAAGCCTTATGATAAAAATATTCTATTAACAAAGGTTCGGGAATTATTGGATAAAAAAACGAACATTAATATACTCGAAGATCAAACGGTATTAGTGATGGACGATGATACGTCCATGCTCGACTTATTTAAAATAAATCTTGAACAATTTCACTGTAAAGTCACTACATGTACTAATGGAGAGAGTGCCATCAACCGTTATAAGCAAGCTTATGCCTCTGACAAGCCTTTTGATGTAGTGATCCTTGATCTATATATTCCTAATGGTATTGGCGGTCAAGAAATTGCCCAGTCCATACGACAGGTAGACTCTACAGCGAAAATAATTGTCGCCAGCGGTAATACCGAAGGCGATGAAATGAAGGCACCCCACGAATTTGGTTTTGACGCTTCGCTGACCAAAGACTTTAACCCTGCACATATTAAAACAATTTTAGAACAAGTATTAATATCACAGTAGACAGCTCCAACTAAAGACAAAACACCTCGTCTTAAATCGACCAAAATAAGACCAAAAATCAATCTATACTTACCCTGATTTTTTTTCACGGGCTAAATTAATAGGAATTCGCTCTTGTGCCATCCACTGCTCAACTTGATTGTCAGGCAATGGCGAACATATATAATACCCTTGAATAAAATCACAACCAAGAATCTCAAGTATGTCCAATACCTCCTGACTTTCCACTCCTTCTGCAATCACCGTTTTGCCCATATTATGGGCCAGATCAATTGTTGAACGGACTATCACTGCATCGTTATCATCTGTCAACATATCACGAACAAATGAACGATCAATTTTAATACTTTGACTGGGCAGCTGTTTTAAATATGACAGCGATGAAAACCCAGTGCCGAAATCATCAATAGAAAAAGTTATCCCGATTTGATGCAACTTCTGAATCGTGTCCATCGCACGTTTTGAGTCTGTCATCATACTGCTTTCGGTAATTTCAATATTCATACATTTCGGATTAACTCCAAGTACGTCAAACTGTCCTTTCAACCAATCGACAAAACCCTCATCCTGAATATCTTTTACCGATAAGTTAACCGATAAACGTAATGACTGATCTTTTGCATGCCAGTGACGAAATTTCCGAATAGCATTGCTGACGACCCAACAACTCATTTCTTTTATCACTTCAGATTGTTCAGCGATTGGTACAAATTCACTCGGTTTTAACAGACCCAATATTGGTTGATTCCATCGAATCAACGCTTCGAAACCCCATAACTTAAAAGTACGGGTGTCTAATATAGGTTGATAGTGAAGTAGTAATTCATTATTAATAATTGCGTCGTGCAATTTCCCAATGATCATTAAACGGTTAAGGGTATGCTGATCTTGTTCGGAGTCATAGACTGAAAATCCAGTTGAATAACGCTTGGCAACATACATCGCAACATCAGCCTTGCGCAATAAATTGTCAGAGTTGCTAGCATCTTCAGGATACATGGCAATCCCGACACTGATACCAATCTGTAAGCTATGCCCTTCAACTACAAAATGTCGTTCCATAGCAGAAATAATTTTCTTAGCAGATACTTTTGCACCTTCAAGATTGGTGCTAGGAAGAATCACTGAAAATTCGTCTCCCCCTAACCTAGCAAGAGTATCACTTTCTCGTAAAACTTCGTTAATTCTAGGAGCCACTTGCTGCAACAAACCATCACCACAATGATGTCCAAGCGTATCATTCACTTCTTTAAACTGATTCAAATCCATTAACAAAATGGCCATAACGGAGTGATTACGCTTTGCGTCTTTGATCGATTGATTAATCCTCTCATATAGCATCGCACGATTAGGAAGATCGGTTAACATATCATGCGTGGCATTATGACGTTCTAATGCGGCAATACGCTGAATATTCCGGATACTGTATAAACTCATGCGAGTCACCACAGTCACAAAAACGGCGCCGCCAAATAGTATAATTGACAGTAAAGAAAAGAGGTAGTTAACGTGGTGCGAGAATAAAATCCAGGCAAAAATAAGATAACCTAATACAAATAGACAAACCAATATTAATAGAATTTGCCAGCCAGTTTTATGCTCACGTACACTTTGTTCACGAATAATATCATTGGTAGGCATTAGAGAATACAGCAATAAACCTGCACTAAAAAGTACCAGAACAGCTGTCACTTGTTGTAGCGTCATTCACAAGTCCCCAAATGTGCTTTTGAATTTAGTTTCTACTCGGCATACACAACTATACTAATCAAGAAATCAAGAAATCAAGAAATCAAGAAATCAAGAAATCAAGAAATCAAGAAATCCTCTACAAAATACCCTAACCGCAAACTGTCTTCACTACATAATTTTAGTGTATAACAAGTTAATTCCACAAATGTCTATCTATTGATCATTCACTCTGCTAGTCCTGAGCATAAACCCTATGATCCACTATTTATATATTAAAATATTATTCAACTAGTAAAATATGTTCTATGGTGAAATAACATCGCAATAGTTACGCCAATTATTCAACTTGAGATAAATTATTGTCGTTAAGTATAGCTGTACAAGCTAGCGCCTAATATCGGATGCAGCGGTTTTGCCAAAGGAATAATATTGTGAATCAAGTCTATTATTCCTTAAACAAATAAAGGTTTATTGAACTCTGGTAGACCCCGTCTCTCGATATTTAATTAATTCATTTCTGACCATATCAATGTGCATACGCAAGTTATAGACCTCATCAGTATAAGACAGCGGCACCTCTACACGAGTGACCTCTTCTTCCATATCTTCGAGTTTATTTAAAAACTTAGCCACATCTTCTGTAGGAATTTTCATTAACTCTGGATCTACCGATCTTAATTCTGCATACCAACTATAAATACGTCTACGTATTCGCCATCGGTACAATGGCGGCATCATTTTAAATAGGGGTAACATTAAACCAATAAGGGGTAACAATAATATTTTCAAGCGGTCCAATAATGTTGCTAACCAAAAAGGTAAATATTTCTGCAAAAAGGGCACCCCAAATTTATAAAATCTTTCGGCACTTTTATTAAGAGGCATTCCCACCAACTTTGGCATCGGAAATTGGGAACGCGCTGAAAATAGTTCATGTTTTTTGTGAACCGCTACTGCTGCCTCAAGGACTAGTGAAACCAACGCTGGATGTAGATTTTTGCGGGCGACCAAATTCGCCGTAGTTGCTAATAGTGTGACTGTACTGGCAGGAATATTTTTAGAAAAATCTACTGACCCCTCGGGTAAGGTGATAACAGATAAGTAAGGAAATAAACGAGTGTAAGCACTAGCACGGCTAAAACTCATTAATTTTAGTTCATTCGAGCGCAATAATTTTTTGACCAAAGGTGAGTTTGGTGAAGCCACCATAAACATCACATCAATTTTGTCGGCAGCAATTGCACTCACTGCTTTGTCGCTCGGGATATTCATAAAAGTAGAATTTTCTTTATCAATATTATTCTGGTTCAAAATCACTTTAGCCAAAGCCTGTGTTCCACTGCCATCAGCCCCATACGCAATTCGCTTACCTTTAAACTGAGTAATTTTAGAGATGACTACATCTCCTTTGTAAAACACCCAAAGCGGTTCAAAATACATACTCCCAAGAGACGTTAATCCTCCTGACTTGCTATTGATCCCTCCCTGCACCATAGCCAGATCAACATTTTGGCCAGATTCAAGACGAGACACGTTATCAACCGATCCTTTACTATTAATAACTTTTAGAGTTATGCCCTTACTTTTCAGAATATCTTTATATTCTTTTGCATACCGAAAATAAGCCCCAGATGTCCCGCCAGTGGCAATGGTCAATGTTTTTGAAGGCGCAGGTTCCATGTACTGAAATGCTATAATAAATCCTGTCAAGACAATAATGCTTATGATGCTGTAGGTGCTAAGCAATTTGTTTTTTATTTTGCTTAATACTGAACTTTTGTCACTCATAGTTATTCCTGATTATTCTTAGGATTCGCTGATGAAGTTTGATAGATGAGATTACTCTTCAAAAAATCAGGAACAAGGAGGAAAGAACGAAGTTAAGAAAATGCCATTAACCTGAGCTTCAACGCAGTCACTGACTTATAAGGACGAGATCACCATCACCATTTGATCAGAGTCTCCCTTATGTATATTAAGGGTAAATGAATAAACAGATTCAGACGCTATCTTTCCAAATCGCCGCTATCTTTCCAAATCGCGCCGCTATCTTTCCAAATCGCTTAGACACTATAAAAAAATATTTTATATGGTTTTGAGTCTCGATGCACCCACCATCATCACGTGCATGGCATTAAACCCTTGTGACACAGAGTTATGGCCCTATTAATCAACAAATTAATCAGGTATATGCTCAAAATACATCCAAGCACAGTCAATTCCATCGAGAAACATGTGAATCACTAATCCTAGAGCAATTAAACGGGTTTTTCGAGAAAATAACATAAGACCATATATCACTATTGGAAACCAGGTATGTAGAAAATGAAACCCTATGCTACAACGTCCAGCCATATAAATTGGAGTCGCCCATAAATGATCTATATCGACCAACATTGTTGACATCATTAACAATGTTGCCTTTTTCCAATCCGAGCGAAAAAACAGCAATGCGACCATTAAAGGTACAAGAAAATGAAGAAACATATGAATAACAGGACGATTAATGATCAACATAAAAATAGCCTACAAACTCCACTGATAAATTCTCAATAGAGTAGCTCATTATCACGCTTCACTCATCAATATTTGTTATTTCTATAGTAAACTATCGGCTACAGCTTGATTTCCGTGGTCATAATCCTTTAAATAGATTTCATTTCAAGTGACAAACCTCTTTATTATTCGAATCTACTTAACTCTTTAGCTAGTAATACACAATATGAATAACAGAAATACACCTCAAATTTATGATTTCACTATTGTTGGACAGGGCTTGGCAGGCAGCATCCTAGCCTATGAACTTTTGAAATATAACAAAACAGTTTTAGTGATTGACGATAATCATAAAAGCGCATCATCATCTATGGCGGCAGGAATCATTAATCCTATCACTGGTATGCGCTTTGTAAAAACCAGTCATGTCGAAATATTACTACCCGCCGCATTAACGCTGTACCACCAACTCGAAAAAATACTCAAGACCCCTTTATTACATCATACTCAGATGATTCGTTTACTCCATAACAGGAAAGAAGCTGAGCAACTAGAAAAACGTATTCAAGATCCTGCATATCACCACTGGTTAGGCCAATACCACCCCGCAAATACCTTGGCAAAATTCAATGATGAATTCGGCAGTATCGATCAATTACAAAGTTCGTGGCTTGATGTCCCACAATGTTTAAGCGCAATACGTCACTGGCTGCAATCTTGCAATCCAACAACAACAACTTATTTGCAGGGCACTATCGATGATGCCAATATTAAGATAATTAAGTCTCGCCAGGGAAACATAATCCGTTTGCAGTCACTTCAGGATGAAAAAATACAGCCCGTTAACACTCACAGCCTCATCTATTGCAGAGGCTATAAGGATCAATTTAATCATTTTTTTAAGTGGTTACCTTTCCAGTGTGCAAAGGGTGAAATTCTAAGCTTACGAGCCAACAAGGCATTACCCCCCACACTGGTCAATTTCGGGCAGTGGCTTATTCCAATCGACCCATTCACCATAAAGACCGGAGCAAGCTGGGATCGAGAATCTCTTAACCAAGAGATTACTGCGAAGGCACGAATAATGCTACTCAATAAAATTAAAGTACTCTACAATATCCCCGGCCTTGAATTTGAAGTCATTGATCAACAAGCTGGGGTGCGTCCCTGCACTAAACATCGAACGCCATTTATTGGCTCACACCCGGAGATTGAATCTATAAAAATTTTTAATGGATTTGGTGCAAAAGGCAGTTTATTGGTCCCCTACTTCGCCAAAGAATTCGCCAAAGAACTTTGTCATACTACAAGCGACAAACAAACCTTATTGACAGAATGTGACATTAAAAGGTATTGGCATGGAAACTAAACCAATTTCATTAGTCCGTCAGGCACAACAGCTAATCTCTATGGCCATTACTGAAGGAGACTCCGTTATTGATGCGACGGTGGGTAATGGAAAAGATACACTCTTTCTAACCAGCGCTGTTGGACCACAAGGAACAGTGTATGGCTTTGATATCCAGGCAGCTGCGATCGAAAAAACTAGAGAACTACTAAACAAACATGACCGCTTAAACAGCAAACTCACTCTTCAATGTCATTCAAAAATAGCGCAAACATTGGCGTTAGAAAATATTACACCTTCTATATCAGCGGCCATGTTTAATCTTGGCTACTTACCAGGCAGCGATAAAAAAGTGGTGACACAATCCAACACTACTCTTACGGCATTAGATTCTATATTACCGCTATTAGCAAAAACGGCCTGTATCACTATACTCGCTTATCGCGGACATCCTGGTGGGGAAACCGAAGCAGACGCGATTAAACTGTATTGCAACACACTCAATAATGACCTTTATCATAGTAAAATATATTTGGGGAATCACGCGACTACTGATTGTTATCCCGGCAAAAACCCTCCACACAACAACAATCTTAGTAATAGTCAGGCCACTAACACTATTGATAATATTCCTCCAATTCTTTATGTCATTCAAAAAAACTACTCGAATGCCTGACACCATTTTGATCTTTCACTTAGGCACTCAGGCGCTAACTTTTATACACGCCAAATTCACAATTAAGAGGAATCATATCCATCCTCTTTAAGTCAACTTAAAAGCTATGGATATAGCTTGTTAAAAATTGTATCCCAATATGTTTGGCATGAATATTGTGTAGTACAGCTAGCAGGCACTAATCTGTCAAAAATTAACGTGTTTAAAAATTACAAAGTTTGAGGTTAAAATGACTATTCGCAGCTGTCAAAAAATTCTGGCCTATTTAAGTGTAAGTCTACTATTGGCTGCATGTTCCACATCAGCAGTCAACACACCAGAAACAATTGCAAAAACAATTGCTCAGGCAATTATTAATAGTGACAAAACATCCTTTGAAAAATATATAATTAATCAAGATGTTGCGATACAGATGTTTCAACAACTTATTGTCTCGGCTAAAAAAGACGAATTATATAAACAGCGATTGCCTAAACTGGAAAAAGAGCTCACCACACTAAAAACTAATTCAAATGCCACACTGGCACGTGTACGCTCTAGAGTCATTGCCTCTTTTGAAACAATTAACAAGCACGCAAAACGTGATGGGGTAGACCTCTCCAAAGGTACTTTTGGTAAAGTGATCGATATCCGAAGCAACAAATATCTCGACCGTATTAAATACGATATTTACTTTACTATCAATACTGACGGGACCGCTTATACCATTAAATTAAATAATGTAGTGACGGTTTCAGATAAATTATATTTGCTCAATGCAATGATATGGAAAGGAAAGAATGAGAAGTTAATCACCAAAAGTAAATAACTAGGATAAAATAATGGTCTATCGATAACTGCAAAGAAATATGCCAATTAATTAGCATATTCCTGACACGGGAGACTATTTCCCGTAAGAACACTGACTACGCTAGTGTCTACAAAGATTGTTAATTGTATCCATACATCACAGTCACACATTACAGTCACCAGTCACCAGTCACCAGTCACCAGTCACCAGTCACCAGTCACCAGTCACCAGTAATGCTAGGCCAAAGACTAACCCTGTAGTAATATTATTGAAATCTATTGATATTGACTGGAGTAATATGAATCGACGTAATCTCTTAAAAATAACTCTCGCGAGTGTTATTGCAGGTTCCAGCGTTAAAAGCCCTGCTCGTTCAGCAGCCTGCACCCCTACACCGCCTCAGACTGAAGGCCCCTTTTATCCTATTCATCAACAAATTGATAAAGACCTTGACCTTACTCAAATCAGAGGACATACCAAAGCTGCTAGTGGAAAAATAATTATTGTAGAAGGCCAGTTACAAGACAAAAATTGCAAGCACATTAGCCATGCAAAAGTTGAAATTTGGCAAGCTAATCAATGGGGGCGTTACCAACATAAAAATGACCCTAATAAGGCAGCGATAGACCCTGATTTTCAAGGCTGGGGAATCACTAACACAGACTCAAATGGAAAATTTCAATTTAAAACTATACTCCCAGGAGCATATCCTGCCACACCTTCCTGGATTAGGCCTCCGCATATCCATTTTAAAATCTCCCATCCAGCCTATAATGACTTAACCACCCAAATTTATTTTGAAGGTCAATTACATAATAGCAAAGACAGGATTCTATTGGCGTTAAATGCAGAGGAACAAAAGTCCGTCGTGACTCAGCTTCAGAAAGGTAAAAGTGACCCCTGGCCAAGGTATCGGTTTAATGCAGTGTTAACTTAGAGGACCCCAGGCATAGCATTATTTCGACTTGCTGTTAAAATTAACTCTACAAAGATATACTGTATAAATTATTTGCGCTTAACTTCAACGATATTGGGCAACTGATTAATTTTAACAAGCAAACGACTTAATTGAGTAATATCCATAATTTCCAGAGTAATTTCCATGCGGGCCATATGATCTATTACATCAGTCATCGTATTGACTGCCACCACATTAACCTTTTCTGAGTTAAGTATTGTAGTTATATCACCCAGCAGTCCCCGTCGATCATACGCTAGAATTTTTATATCGACCGGATAACAACTATGTTGATTAGTTTCCCAGCTAACTTCTATCAGTCTCTCTTGTTCACCATCATTAACACTCAGAATGTTGGAACAATCTTGACGATGAATAGTGACTCCACGACCTCGAGTAATAAACCCTACTATTGCATCGTTAGGGACAGGCTGACAACACTTAGCAATACTGGTTAGCAAGTTCCCTACCCCATATATTTTTACATCCCCATGCGGCTCCAAGTCAGGCTTATAATGTGTATTACGTAAAATTCGAGTATCATTCTCTTCTGGATTAATCGCTTCCTGCACCGTGGCTACTAGTTGTGAAATACTGATATCACTTCGCCCTACTTGTACCAAGAACTCATTCACCGTTTGACACTTAAATGCACTTGCCAACTTTTCAATACTTATTTTATTTACCCCAATTCGGGACAGTTCTTTATCAACAATATGCTTGCCATCAGCGATATTTTTATCTTGGTCCAATTGCTTAAACCAAGTACGTACTTTTGCTTTGGCACGCGAAGTCTTCAAATATCCTAAACTTAGATTGAGCCAATCGCGACTTGGATTACCGGTTTTAGTGGTTAATATATCAACCTGCTCTCCACTTTTTAACTCATAAGTCAAGGGAACGATATGCCCGTCCACCTTAGCACCCCGACAACGATGCCCAACATCAGTATGAATAACGTAGGCAAAATCAAGCGGTGTTGCGCCAGCCGACAGATCAATCACTTTTCCTTGTGGGGTCAATACATACACTCGATCTTGAAATACTTCCGCTTTAAATCGGTCAATAAAATCATCTGCATCAGCTTCTTCGTCTTTCCATTCCAAGACCTGACGCAACCAGTTTATTTTTTCCTCATAATTGGCGTCGTGTTTACTGCCTTCTTTGTAGCGCCAGTGCGCAGCAACACCCAGCTCAGAATGTTCATGCATCTCATTGGTTCTAATTTGAATTTCTAGCGTCTTATCATCAGGACCGATCACAGCCGTATGCAGTGATTGATAATTATTTTCCTTAGGTGTTGCAATGTAATCATCAAACTCTTTGGGGAAATGTCGCCATAAACCATGCACAATACCAAGTGCGGCATAACAATCTCTAACATTATCCACTAATATTCGGACTGCACGTACATCATACACTTCGTCAAAATCGATATGCTTACGCTTCATCTTTTTCCAAATACTATAAATATGTTTTGGACGACCCTCGATTTCAGCCTCTATTCCAACTGAATGTGTTTCATGCTGAAGCTGCTCAACAGCCACCTCAATATAACGCTCCCGATCAAGACGTTTTTCATTTAATAAAGCAGCGATTTGTTTGTAGTGCACTGGTTCGATATAACGTAATGCAAGGTCTTCCAGTTCCCATTTTATTTGCCATATTCCTAGGCGGTTAGCCAGAGGTGCAAATATATCCATTGTTTCTTGAGCGATACGCTCTTGCCGATCAGGTTCTAAGCAAGACAAAGTCCTCATATTGTGCAAACGATCTGCAAGCTTGATCAATACCACTCGGACATCATCAACCATCGCTAACAATAACTTGCGTAGATTTTCTGCCTGAGAACTTTTTTGTTTATGGGCAGTAAGTTTTTCAGTGGGATAATCGTGAATCAGTGCCATTTTGGTCACCCCATCAACTAACATTGCAACTGATTCACCAAATTCATCGTTAATCTGCTGCAAACTGACACTGGTGTCTTCAATCACATCATGTAATATTGCAGCACATAATGTCTCTGAATCCAGCCCTAACTCGTACAAAATATCTGTGACGGCAAACACATGTTCCACATAAGGCTCACCCGATACTCTGCGCTGCCCTTTATGGGCAGTCACGGCGAGTTCGCAGGCTCGCTTAATAGCATCAGCCTCAGCCTCTATGCGACCTGCACAAATTCGCTCAAGCCACTGATCTTTATCGTAGTGTTCGTTCGTTTTTTGATATTCGCTTACTCTAACCATAGGAGTTCACGCTTTATGAAATGTTGATCAGGCCACCAAGCCTAGGAACATAGAATTAACCAAGCGATTGCCTGGTTTACTCTTACTTACTGTTAGTAAACTTAATATTACTTACCCTTAGTCGATTGTGTAGCATTACTTGACTCGAGATTTTTCGAGCTTGCTGGTACTGACTTTAAGTAAGCCTTAAACGATAGTGTTTTATAGTGCGACTCCACCATATAGGCCATTGCCGCACTATACCTTTTTGGAGACTGGTAACCAATCAGCTTTAATACTCTTTTACCTGTTGTGTCAATAAACAATAACGTAGGAGTCAGCTCGGCTTTTTCTGAAATAGCAAACTGCTTTTCTGTCATACTTTTTCCTGTCATATTGACCACTGTTTTATTGCCACGCACATTAATCGCAATCACATCAAAATATTTTTGAGTATAAGATACTATGTTTTTTTGACTATAATTGTTATCCAAAAATAACTTACAATAAGGACAGCGTTTCTGCCCAAAATAGAGCAAAATACCTTTTTTACCTGCTTTACGCGCATCAGCAATGTCATCATTGATCTCCAAAAAGCTCACTTTGAACCATTTTGGGTTAACAATTGGATTAACAGTCGGCGTATTAGCAAAAGTAGTTGATTTATCGTTGGCTGACCAAGCAGGAGAGTGACTTAAACTGATTAATAGTATAAAAAGTAAAAAGCCTGTCGTCGCCAATAAATTGAGTGTATTTGAATGCTGTTTATTTATCATGAAACTCTCTTATTTTGTTACAAATGAATCGTCATTCGACTCTTAGACCACTTGTTTTATAAATAATTCAATTGATCGAGACATCAGCCTTGTGCACCAGCATGCTGTAACAGCTGAACAATCTGATTATTGCCTGTCTGTTGAGCAATTTGTAATGGCGTTTTTCCAGAAGGATCAACTGTATTCACATCAACTCCCACTTCTAGCAACTGATTGACTAATCCTAACTGATTACTGCGTATTGCTGCAATCAAGGTACGCACTCCGATGGAAGTCGCGCCTGGTTTTGAAGTCTCCGTTCGCACTTCTTGTGATGACGATGAGTCTTGAGGCATATGGGGTTCAACACGACCGCCTGGAGTGCGTATTGGTGCTATCATTGAATTTAAGTCATATAAATTATCTTCACTCTGTGCTGTCAGGGCATCACTAATATAATTACAAGCAGCTGCACTACCAATAAATAGCACTAGACGCTCATATCCTGTACCAACAAAAGCATATTTTATCCACAATTTACCGTTACGCTGTTCAACATTCGTGACTTCTATTCTATGAATCACCGTAAAATTACTACGCCGTAATCCCCCCCCTAAGCCGGTACGACGAATAATGATTCTTTCACCACGAATAGTAATATTAGTTCGATTAAAAGAATACAAACCGACACTAAAGATAATAACGCCAAGTACCACTGCAAGATTACTTTCGACTTTTAATAAACTGCCCATAATAAATACTGGCCCAAGAATAATACCCACCCAGGCGAAAATGGGGATCCTCCCTTTTAATGACAAATTTCGTACATTAGAGTGTTTTAAGACAGGCAATAAAGCTAACCGCCGTTTATAGTCGATATATTCACGATCTTGTTGAAATTGATTTAAAGGGATTAGTGCTAAAAAACTAAAGGGTAATACCATTACTAGCAGTGTGCTGGCAATTAATGCAAAATTCACTGTAATACGAGAGCCTATCGAAAAGACCACATAAGACAAGAGCATCAATACAATTGTCACGTATAAAATCGAAAATTCAGGTGAAAATACCGGCACTTTGGTTTCTGGAAAATCAATCCAGCTTAAAGCAAAGATACACAACATATCAATTGCAGCCACTGCCAGCATATATTGCTGCGTTTGTCTGACAAACAAGATTTTTGCCTGATGCAATGCCAGGTTAATTTCATTTTGAGCCATCAGTTATCCTCTTACTTAGCCTGCTTTGTGAAGTCCATTAAAAAAGCTGACACTAAATTATTATAATTTTTTTATTTTTTTAAAGCGATTATCGCTATCGAAATAAATTTCAAATTCACCACTAATACCATCATGAGTCACAAAAGGTTTTAGAATATTGGCTGGAAATTGTATGGTTCGACCATCATGACTCCGTGCAAGTACTGAACTGACTCCCCCTTGATAATAGCGCTTATATTGCTCAGGTGAAATATTCAGTAATACCCGCATTGTGTTTGATGCAATCATGCTGCCAACCCTCAACCCTTTACAAAATACAGAGTAAATTGAGATCACTTTCTTACAAACTTATATACTTAAGAAATTTTTGAGTATTGCTAGCCACTCTATGAATGCCAAAGACTGACTAGAGTTCAACTATTGCCTAAATTTCAAAAGCAAAACAAATTTAGCCTTACTAGTAAAAAGCGCATTATAACTGTGTAATCATACCATTGTCTTAAACTACTAAAAAGTCTAGAATTTGAAATATCTGTTAAGCCACATACACTCAAAAATGATGAAAAAACAAGCGGATTTAGTCGCGATAGGCACAAGCAAGGATCTCCAAGAGTATCGCCCAGTCTCTCTTTGTCCAGATTTTGCGATAATTGAATTTAAGGGAATATTTCAAGGGAACGAAGTGTTATGGCATACTGAAATAAGAACTCTTGCCTACCACTGTCGCTTACTCAGTATTGGAGGAAAAATACGCCAATTTATTGATATCCCAATGGACAAGGTGAGGTTTGATCTTGCTACAGCAAATTTAGTCTTAGGACTCAATCTTGATAAAATTAACCAGGCAGCGATTCGAAGTAGCATTATATTAATTAGGCAATACAAAAATCTTAAGCCTGGAGTACATCAATATGGTGAATTGACTCATTTTAACTAATGGGCAGTCACTCTGATTAAGATTAACAATGACCCCTGTTGAAAACTATTATTACTTCGCTCAACACACACTGGTCAATAATTTGACACCGTAACATAGCCTGAAGTTTAATAATTAACTCGCTCACTTTTCAGCAATGGGGCTAACACCAGACGTTAATACCTGCCAAACTTTCGTAAACTGGGCTGACACATTATCAGAGTGCTTGCTGTACTCAAACTCCTCATCAAACTTATTATGTGTATAAACACCTTTAGGTTGATCCTTTGGAAATGCACCTGCACTAGTAAACACCACACACCCAAATACTGGAATCTCCTCATCAATCAAAGCTTTAACCGTTTGAACTTTTTCACGATTATGATATAGCGGATTTTCAAATTTGTAACTTCTACTGCCGAGCACTTGGGTCCATTGATCAGTATTAGCTCCTCCAAACAATAAGCCTCTAAAATCCTTAACATCAACGACTAATATTCCTGTTGAGGTGAGGCAAATATGATCGTAATGAAATTCCCCCTCAGCTTCATCATGTAATGATACCGCCGAAATAATCTCAGTCACAGACTCACTAATTTTTTTGCTTAATGCTTTACGGTCTCCTGATTTTGATGAAGAGGTCTTTAAAAAATATGTAACAGCCGCCGCCACTACAACAGTCACAATAATAGCCCAAAATAAAATGATTCCAGACACTCCTGGAATCAGGTTATTAAAAATTTGATAAACAGACATCATAAGTATTCAGTATTTTCTTATTGTTTAAGAATCATGATAATACCCTGATTCATACTCCATGTCTGCCCGAAATGAAAAGAATCCTGACAACAAATAAGCTTTAAATCACCTGTTAATTATATGATTATTCGGAAAAAATACTTGCGCACAATTTAGCTAGCGTCCATACTAACGTTTTAGATAAAACAATAATAATAATAACTCTAGCGATTTGTCCAAATCCGGATAAGTAACACTGAACTACAAAAGCATTCGGCTTCAATGTAGCTCATTTTTATTTCCGCTAATGAGGCAAAAAGGATTGATTAGGCGCTATGCACAACAAAAACAAACTCGTAACATTGGTTTTAACTTTTCTTTTTATAGAATCTGCATACTCAACTAGTATGTCATCAGGCTCTGTTGACAGATCAGTAATACCCACACAATCTACTCTCAGTCAATATAATGCTAAGCAATTAGTGGCCAATAAAACAAGGTCAATTTCTGCTGTCAAAAAGCATGTCCCAGTAGAAAGCACTCAAACTGTTGCAACGCGCAAAAACACTGCCGCAATAAAACAGCTTTCTGCAACTGCGTCTAAGAGAAGTACTCAAACAACTCACGCCAGTGCTGTTGTGAGGCAAGAACCCAAGAAAATGAAGCTTGCACGGCTTGAACCTGCCAACACCGGAATTCAGGTCTTAGCCGCCGATACTGTTAGCATTAGAAATCGATTACGCAGAATTGCACGTCAGCGTAATCAGTATCGAGCTGCTGAAAAAGCATTAATACTGGGTAAGCGTATTGAATATGGCTTACTGATTTCTAAGCTAAAAGATTATCCTTTATATCCTTATCTGGTTAGTAAGGATTACTCCTCTCGACTTAAATCGTTAAGCCACACAAAACTTAAAAGTTTTTTGAAGTTGCATGGCACGACTATCCCTGGTGTACGCTTACGCTTTAGCTGGGTACGATTACTGGCGAGACAGCAACGCTGGAACAAAATAATAGCCATTTATCGGCCCACCACCAGTCGCCAACAACGGTGCCTTTACAACAAGGCTCTATACAAAACCAATAAAAAGAGACAAGCATTTTCGAATATGAAAAAGGTTTGGCTCACTCATCGTCGTTTACCGGCTGCTTGTAAGTTTATTATTGCTCGCTGGCATGCTTCAGGTCGCCTGACTGCACCACTGGTTTGGTCACGCGTTGAATTGATGCTTGCTAAAAAGCGCTCACGAAATATATTAACACTGAAACAATTTTTACCTTCGTCTAAACGTCATTGGTTAATTACTTGGCATAACATCCAACGCAGACCAATAAAGATTGCTAATAAAAAGCTATTGTCCTCAAAACTCCCTATAGCACGCCGTATTTTAGCTTATGGACTTAAGCGGCTCGCTCGCTCTCAACCTCAAGATGCTGCCTTATTTTGGAGACGAAATGTTAAAAAGAACACTTTTAACGCCTACCAGGCTGCACAAATAAACCGTCAGATTGGCATGACTTACGCTTATCGTGGGAAATATGAATCACTAAAATGGTTAAGCAAGGTTCCTGAAAAATACGCTAGCGACAAACTTAAAGCCTGGCGCGTACGAGTGGCACTGGCTCACAAAAAGTGGCCTAAAGTGTTATTTTGGATCAATAAACTGAAATCAAAAGACTATAAGAGTTTTCGTTGGACTTACTGGCGTGCACGCGCATTAGAAGCCACTGGTAAAAAAGCACAAGCACATAAACTTTTTCAACGTGTCGCAAAAGACCGTAGTTTTGAAGGGTTTCTTGCAGCCGACAGAATTCGAGTTCCTTATTCGTTTCAAAGCCGAACGTTACACTATACTAAGTCGCAGTTATTATTGACCGAAAGTAAACCTGGTATTTTACGTGCTCGTGAATTTTACTTTCTAGGCAGTATACGTGCAGCACGACGTGAATGGTATTACACTATTCGTAAATTCAAGGAGCTTGATTTGCGTAGAGCGGCTGTGATTGCCCATCGCTGGCATTGGCATGATCGCGCTATTCTAACGCTTGGTAAAAGTCGTTACCGTGATGATTTGCGCGTTCGCTTTCCACTGAAACACAAGTCTATGGTGACCAAAAGATCCAAAGACTTACAAATTGAACCTGCTTGGGCGATGGCAGTGATTCGGCGGGAAAGTGCTTTTCAGGTAAGTGCTCGCTCAGGTGTAGGCGCACGTGGTCTCATGCAGTTAATGCCCAGAACCGCACGCTATGTTGCTCGTAAACTAAAAATCAAAATGCGTACCGCCCATTTGAAACGACCAGCTCTCAATATAAGGCTCGGAGTGTCGTATTTGAAATATCAGCTCGATAGATTTAGTGGACACCCAGTGCTAGCAACAGCAGCTTATAATGCTGGACCCCACCGCGTGACCAAATGGTTAAAACAGCGAGGTCCTCGTGCGGCTGATATATGGGTAGAGACTATCCCTTACCATGAAACACGCGAATATACTCGTAACATCATGGCTTATATTGCTATTTACGAACGACGTATGGGATTGAAATTAAATAGACTTAAGCATCGCTTGAAACCCATTTCAGTAAGAGCGATTGCTAACACCGGTATTAATTTTTAGTACCTAAACTAGCGATTGATAATCAAGGGAGCTGGGCACTTATTCCACGCTTCCCTTGATTAATATTTTCATAAACCATTTACTCCCATAACACAAAGCAGAATCTGACAATTAAGCGCAGTTTAATCAAATGAGTTTAATGAAACTGATTTTAACGCTTAATTATACTTCATGAACAAATTTCAACACCTCGTTGGATTGAAATTAATGCAGCATTTTTGTTGCTCTCCCGTCCTCCTCGCTTACTTTATTCACCCTTAAACAAACAGTTTATTAAATACAATGTATAGCAGATTTCATGTACAATATTCGCCTCACTAATCGCTAAGCAATTGTTCTTGTTTGAAAAAATTTATAGGGCAATAAACAATGGCAGAACAATGAATCTAAAAAATATAAAGAATGCAGTGGTAGGACGGTTTGTACCTTTTCTAACGTGGTTACCCGAACTTAAAGACAAAAATATTCTAAGAGCTGATATTATTGCCGGGATAACCGTGGCAATGGTATTGATTCCACAATCTATGGCGTATGCAAACCTCGCTAATTTACCACCAGAATATGGCTTATTTGCAGCATTTTTACCGCCAATGATAGCGGCTTTATTTGGCTCATCACGTCAACTCGCAACAGGTCCAGTAGCTGTTGTGTCATTAATGACAGCACTGGCTATTGCCCCACTGACAAATGATCCTGTTGAATTTGTCACTTATGCTATTTTATTAGCCTTTATGGTTGGCGTCGTGCAAGTCACGCTTGGCATGTTACGCTTGGGAGTATTGGTTAATTTTCTATCACACCCAGTAGTCCTAGGCTTTACCAATGCCGCTGCCATTATTATTGCGACTTCACAGCTTGGAAAATTATTCGGTGTATCGGTCGAAAAAGATCCGCATGAAATGCATTTCACTGGCGTTTGGAATACCATTGTTGCAGCCGTGCAGTATATCCATTGGCCAACTTTTTTCATGGCAGTCCTAGCTTTTGCCATTATGATATTCACTAAACGTAAAAACAAACGCTTGCCATATGTATTATTAGCGGTAGTCATTACCACACTACTATCCTTAGTGACTGGATTTCATAGCGAACGAAAAATCAATGTGACTCAACTTAATGATGAAGTGATGCGCACCCATATTGCTAATTATTTCAGCAATAAGGAAAAAGTAAATCATATTGACCAACAGATAAAAATCAATAGCACTGAAATAAAAAAACTCACAAGCGCTACGCTATCGTCGACGGCTGGTCAACAAAAGAACCGTAAGACTTTACGCAACTTAAAAAACAAACATGATGACTGGCAAATTGATCGAGAAAAATTAGTCAAAATAAACAGCGCATTACTGAACAACCAAATCAAGCATATTAAATTTGGCGAAATTGACAGCAAAAGCAAAACCAAGGAAACAGCCTCTTTTGCTGAAGACAGTGATAGCTTACGATCGAGTTTTAGTAGCCATGGCTGGAAAATTTCAGGAATATATCTTAACGACAAAGGTAAAAAAGAACTACTTCTAGTCGCAGGGGGTAGTGTCGTAGGTGAAATTAAAGCAGGCCTACCCTCTTTTGCACTGCCTCAGTTTAACCTTGGAATTATGGGAACCTTGTTTACGATGGCGATCATGATTTCTCTCATTGGTTTCATGGAAGCGATCTCAATTGCTAAAGCCATGGCATCTCGTACTCGACAACGCTTAGACCCGAACCAGGAACTTGTGGGTCAAGGGATTGCCAACATTAGTGGTAGCATGTTCTCTAGCTATCCTGTGTCAGGATCGTTCTCTCGTTCTGCAGTGAATATAGATTCAGGAGCCATCACTGGATTTTCATCAGTAGTGACTACTATTGTGGTGACTATTACACTGTTATTTTTGACGCCGCTGCTTTATCACTTACCCACAGCGACTCTTGCAGCCGTTATTATGATTGCTGTATTTGGCTTGGTCAATGTATCGTCAATTAAGCATGCTTGGCTTGCCAATCGTAATGATGGCATAGTGGCAGTGACTACTTTTGCACTCACCTTGATTTATGCGCCTCACCTTGAAAAAGGAATCGTCATAGGCGTCAGTCTATCTCTAATTCTATTTCTGTTACGCACCATGACACCGCGTGTCGTATTTTTATCGCGTAACATTGATGGTGAATTACGAGAGGCGAAAGCATTTGACCTGGATATTTGTGACAATATCGCCGTTTTACGCTTTGAAGGTTCTTTGTACTTTGCCAATACTACGTATATGGAAGATATGGTACAGAAAGCAATCGCTAATTCACCAGACTTAAAATATTTTATTATTGATGGAGTCAGTATCAATAGTATGGATGCGACAGGTGAAGAGTTATTGCGAGAATTATCACGCCGCTTGAACGGCATTGGTATTACCCTTATTTTTGCACGATTTAAAAAGCCTATTCTAGAAATGCTGGAAAACACTCACTTCATATCAGTGCATGGACGTGAATTATTTTTTAGAAAAATCGATCTGGCTTTGGCTTATGCCTGGGAAAAGTTAGGCGATAAACATGAAGACTCTTGTCCTTTGGGAAACAAGCATTTCAAATTAAAGCAAGAAATGGAAAACGCTAAGCCAACACAAGAATCAAAGGCGGATTCAAACGCAGGCTAAACCTGCATCCTTAACCATAAAATGAGCGGCCTCTGATTAAGTCTAGTGGGCGACATAACTATTCACAACATCCTAAGATGCGAAAAGTAATGTCAATCACAAGACTATTAGTAATATTTTCAACGCTGTCATTGGCTCATAAAGTCAGTAAGGCCAGCAAGAGATTACTATAATGCCACGCTAGAGTATTTTCTTCACTCAAGCCTTATTTGTCACCCGAAACTTACCCTGTTTCCTAGGTATTATTCGTCTACAGACTCTTCACTAATCCATTTCTGCAGTGCTTCAATTAATCCTTCGGCTTGAGCTTTGCTAGAAATATTAAATTTTGATCTTTGCTTATAATTACCATCAGATTTTTGATATCGTGTGACTTGATACTTATCAGGCCCAAACTCTTCCTTGGTTTTATTCCAGTCTTGATAGCGATAAATAATTGTTGACCAAGCACCTTTTGATAGCACCTGCTTATCCAATTCTTTACGCAGGAGCACCTCATTTTCTGTGTACTCAATGGTGAGTTCATCCACTGTTGCAGCAGCCATAGTTAATTCCTTATATTGATCGTAAAATGTCTAAAGACTATTGGTCAAACCATTGTATTATTCTTAAATATCTATCAGCTGATAAACTACTTATCATTAGTGGGCAAACCACTGTCCATCATTGACTCAAATCAGCTTAATTAATACAAGCTACATTTCTATCGTGACACGTCTTCTAGTGAAGTGGGTTTTGACTAATCAATTCGCTCAAAGAACTCGCCTGCTCTATCTCAATAACGATTGTCTCCTCTAGAGGAATTTCACTTTTAGCGATATAAGGATGGAGGTTTTCAGCAAACTGAGCTATCGTCATCATCCCCTGATATTCTTGACTTTCTTTATCCAAGGTTAACAGTCGAGTCTTTAATTCTTTCACATAGTCTGCCAATTTTTGCGTTTGCTGTTCTACATCGATTGAACGATATTCTGGTACAAAATTAATATGAATTTCCCTGAGCGATGTTTCAGCATTATCAATTAATTCTATGGTAAAAAGCCCTTCTATTAACATTCGGATTCCTTAGCTTACACTCTTTATGGACAAGTTTATAACGATTAGCAAGCGCAATATACACCAAACATCAAATACGTACGAGTAATAACAATCATCATAATGTTGATGATTGTTATTCTCATTGTCTGTTAATCTGAGTGACTTATTTATCAGTCTACTTAACTGCCTCACAAAAATTCTGGGTAAGCAGTCTTAATACTGAACGCTAAATATCACACTGAGTAAAACTCCCATCTTGCAATAGCTCAGCACCGGCTTGATGTGTCACTACCGCTGTAGTCGCTTTTTCTGGCGTAAGCCAAGCTTCAGTGACACGCTGTAAATCACTCAAAGACACATCCAGGATTTGCTGTCGAAAGGCCTGTCTTGCTGCAGCAGTTCGTCCATGCAGCAAATGAAACCAAGCATCTTTTGCTTCACCAGAAGGAGACCCAGGCTTGTCGATTGAACCGACTACTCCCAGGATAGCTTCTTCTAACTGACGCTCTTCATGTTTGTTTTCCAACAACCAGACAACTGACTTATCAAAATCATCCAAGGTTTCTACTAATCTAGGGTCTCTATAAGAATAAAAACGAAACACTGCACTGCCATTGTCCTGGCTTGCACCACCGCCATACGCTCCTCCTTGTTCCCGGATAGAACGATGCAAATAACCGTTGCGTAAAAATCCTCCCAAGACTGTCAAAGCAGCAGCATCAACATGACCTACTGGAACAGTAGCAAATGCTTTAGCACAAAAGCTCACTTGACTATTCGTCACCCATATTTGCTTGCGCTCTGTGGCTAAAAACTGATAATTAAAGGCAGACCCTGTTGAAGATTCTGCTGAGGGCCAATATTGATTTAGATTCTCCAATGCCGTTGCTTGATGTTCTTTTTCACCCACTATCAGCATACGCATCGGTTGTGCCAGTAATTTTTCATGTAATGTTTTATAATGACTCATTAACTCATCCATTGCTGAATCGTCTTTAAGAGCATCATCTAAACTTTTTAGTTTTTGTAATGCAGCCAACCCTCCCTGCCTGTCCGAAAGGTTGGCCATTGGGCTTAAGGCACTTGAGGCAGCAGACATCGCATAGCCATGACCATTGCTTGTAATACTTTGCTCACGCCTTGCCCTCTTTTGATTAATCAATTCACGCATTCGTTGTGGCTCATCAAAACGCACTTGCTTGAAAGTGGTACTCATTAGCTCACACATTTTATTGTGATTTCGATCCAATGCCTTGGAGCTCAAACCAAACCAAGCTGACATTTTATTAATATCATTGCTATCAGCGCGTATGCTAGAAAAGGCTCCCACTCCACCACTCACTCGGCTTTGCCAAGCTTGCATAGCAAGATAGTCGTTTTCTCCACACGCTAGTTCAGTGACTGTGCTGGAAAAATGAGGCATAATTTCCAATTGATCTTGGGTCAGCTGTGGCATAGGCATCATCCACGTCTGATAAACGATGCCATTTGTCCCTTGGGCATAATAGTCCACTGGTAGATTGGCTGTTAAGGCTTCTCCTTTGGCAATAGGCATAGTGTCCGGTACATCATCACAAGTCACCTTAGGTAAAATTTCTTCGTCATCTTGCATTGTTTGGCGCTCAGCAAGCTGAACCGCCTGTTTTTTGATAAAGGCTTTTTGATCATCGCTTAACTGAGACTCGATATCTTTAAGCTTATGTTCGGTAGCCGATGCTTGCCGCGCAGCTATCTTTATATCAGGAACCAGCGTCAAGGTGACACGATGTACGTTATCCAGCAAACTTTCCCGTACTAGTTTTTGAATAAAATCAGTTTGTTTAATTTCTGCACGTAACTCCTCAAGGACTGGAGTTAAATTCAATAGAGCGATGGGATCACCACGATGAATCGCTGGTGTGAGCCCTGCCAATATGAGCTGCAAACCATACGGATAGCCATCCCCACCTACTTCTCGTTGATCCAATTCTAATTGATGTAAAGCTGCTTCGACATCTTCTTGCGGAACACCGTTAGTGGCGACCATTTCTAATGTTTCCAATACCATTGCCTCAACGGCATCAGTATTAATAGTCGAGGCACCTTCGATACCACAAATAAAATTCATCTCACGATAGGAGTCATCCATCCCGCATAGGGGGGAAGGTGCTGCTCCTAGGTCAGTCGTTTCAAGCGCTTTACGTAAAGGTGAAGCACTATTTTCCAATAAAATACTGCTGAGTAAATCGGTCCGTAGACGTTGTTTTAAATCATTACTCTCGCCCATCAACCAGCCAATCACAATATGGGTTTTGTTCTCCAGATCGTCTGGGGTCTCAACCGCATAATGTTCCTGAATTCGGATTGGCGAAAAATATCGCTGTTCATTAGGAACTGCGATTGTTTCTACTGATTGTTCAAAACGACTTAACACTCTTTCTTCAAATTGTGACTGTATTTCTTCAACAGCGATATTACCATACGTCATAAATACTGCATTGGATGGATGATAGTGCCGACGATAAAAACTAACGAGACCTTCATAACTAAGATCCGTAATACATTCAGGGTCACCCCCACTATTAAAGTGGTAGGTAGTCGTAGGATATAAGTAACGAGTCATAGTTTGCCATAAAGTAGACACCGGCGAACTCATTGCCCCTTTCATCTCATTATAAACAACTCCTTTATATTCGAGCGCACTGCCATCCTCATTATACTCAACACGATGTCCTTCTTGAGCAAAATCCAGTTCATGCAGACGCGAGAAAAATACAGCATCCAAGTAAACATCGAGTAAATTAAAATAATCTTTGCGATTTTGACTAGCAAAAGGATACGCGGTCCAGTCACTACTAGTAAAGGCATTCATAAAGGTATTCAGTGAACGGCGAATCATCATAAAAAATGGATCTCGAACAGGATATTTTTCACTCCCACACAAAGCCGTATGCTCAAGCATATGGGCGACGCCAGTAGAGTCGACTGGAACAGTGCGTAGTGCCACTAAAAAAACATTTTCAGGATTATCTGAAGCCAGGTGATAGTGTGTCGCGCCGGTCCCCTTATGTAAATATTCCTGCATCTCAACATTTAACGCTTCAATTTTTTCGCTCCGAATGTGTGTAAATGCTTGATCAGCGCCCATATTTTATTTCTCCTTAAACAATCAAATTTATTCTTTTAACGTGCAATAATTTCGGCCAACAATTTTTTATAAATTATCAACACAAGCACCCGCTACTATATATAATTCTTACAAACCCTACAACCAGAGAGGCATCTCTCAAGAAATTTGACTGAAGAAATATCAGTGAAAAAGACCTTATTGCGCAGTAAAATGTTAAAGATTGCCTTAACCCTGTGAAATACAAGCCGATATAGACCCTATATGGCGCAAATTATCGGAAATCCCTTCTATGTTGATTATTCCACTCAATAAAAAAACTGCTTGGAAAAGTTTTCCATTAGTCACTGTATGCCTGATAGTCTTTAATATTTTGATATATGGCACTGTGCAAAACAACAACCCTGTCAGCAGCTACTATTTTAGCGCTAAGTTAGATCAATACGAGTTCCCCCATTACCTTCAACATTTGAAAATTAAAAAACCTGCTTTGTTGAAACGCTTGCAGTCTCTTCCCGCGCAGCAACAAGCAATGGCTGTGTATAAAACCCTGACTTCAGACCAAGCATTTAACCGACAATTAAATTCAGGGGTCATTATTCGAGTGATTGACAAAAATTTTGCTATTTGGGAGAAAAAACATAATCAATATAAGATACTCAATGGACAAATTTCCAACTCAGATTATGGGACTACGCTTGCCTACAATAGTATAAAAACCGCTGCACTCTATCTATTTTTACATGCTGACACGAAACATTTGTTGGGGAATATGTTACTCCTACTACTTTTAGGGTTTGCACTCGAAAAAGTACTGGGACGATTAATTTTTACTTTTGCCTATTTTGCGAGCGGTATTTTTGCAACAACGCTGTATATATTGACTAATACTAGCCCTCTCACCCCTATAATAGGCGCAACAGGCGCGATTTCAGGATTAATGGCAATACTGATTATAGTTTTTGGCTTGCGCAAAATACAATTTTATTACTGGCTCATATTTTACGCTAATTATTTCCGTGCTCCTGCAATGATCATCTTTCCGGTTTGGCTGGCCAATCTTAGCTATCAAGTGATATCGATTCCTCTCACTGCCTCACCTTATTTGATACACTTAAGTGCAATCTCTATCAGTATATTGATTGCACTGATATTCAAAACAAAACGTACTGAGCGCAGGAACGCATTAATAGAACAGCCAATCCCAATAAAAGAACCAAACTATCGCCAATCAATTAACGCAGCAATGCACGCTATTGCGAGCTTAAACTATCGAAAAGCGGCCGCTTTGTTTCGAACATTACTACATGACTACCCTAACAATCTCGAAATTTTGCAACATTACCACGCAGTCCTGATACAATTGCCGGTCACGGACGCATACCATACCGTCACCTTACGTCTGCTCAAACAACCTGTTTCCACTAGACACGGCGCTGAATCATGCCTACATAAATATAAACAATACCTGAAACGCACAGGAAACAGCACTCGAATCAAATCAACACACACGTTAAAATTAGCCAAAACATTTGCAAGATTTGGTTTGGTACATGAAGCCGAAAAAATTATTTGCACAGCCATTAAACATCGGCCTGACGAACCAGTGTTACCTGAACTTTTGCTTGTCCTTGCTAATGCATTTCTAAAAATAAACCAGGAAGAGATTCAAATTCACTACTTATCGCTATTAGTAAAATCATACCCTCACACAGAGGAAGCATTAATAGCCACCACTTTTCTCTATGAAAAACCGGTGCAGCACCTTAAAGTACACTAAGTCCTCGCAATAGAAATGATTCTAAAAATTAGTGATAAGCCTATTATCCATCGTTAATAGTATCCAGTTTTCGAAAAATTCGATTCTTAGCTGTATTATATTGATTGGTGGTTAAAACCCCTAAAGTAGTCAGACGACGTAATGTTTTTAATTCACCCGCCTGCAAAACTTCTTCGGGGATGCGGCGTGTCGCGATCGAATGGGCTATATACTTCTCTAGACTTGCAATAAATTCATAAAATTTACGTTTATTTTTCTGATCGAAGGGCACCTCCAATATAGGATAAGAGGCATAACGAGAAATAAACACTCTTTTATGGACATAAGTGAGCTTAAATTGTTTGAGTGCCAACACAATAAAATACAACAATATAAATAGTATTGGACAAATAATTAAAATGCTTCTGAGATCTGAATTAAACAATAAATGGGTGAGAAACCCAGAAAAAGCGCCTATTGCTAGTGCTGATGCAATTAACCAATTCCAGGGCACATTCATCTCATAATGTGATTCTGGTTTTAAGACTGCCAAATCGACGATGTAATCAAGCTCACGATTCTGATTGACTTGATAAATATGAAGATAATGCTCATTAAAGTATTCATAAACAGCACGGTTTTTAGCATTTTTCTTTAATTCAAACCGACTATGGATTACATTTTTTTTCATTACTACTCCAGGCCTTATGCTCCGTGACCATCCATATTATCAATCATTGTTGCTGCGACATCCAGTGTACAACATACTTTATCTATCATTGTAGCTTATCACTATTTCATTAATATACTGTATAAAAACTAAACAAAATAGAGGCTATGGCGCTTCTTCTGACCTATAAATCCCATAAGCTATTATCACTATCAGCCTCGACCTGCTCTCATGCTTTGGTTAGAATAGCATTCATTATTCTGACAATTGTCTGAAAAAATTAGTCCCATAAAGGAGTCAACATGTCTAAGTTCGGTTTTTCGACTGCATTCACCATAGTAGTGTTATTCACTGCATGCAATCAGAGTTTTGCTGATAAAAATCAGGAAAATAAAAGCAAAGTGGCCACCACCAAACCCCAACCAAGCTCATCTACAAAATATACCGACGAACAAAAATTAAGTTACTCAATGGGTGTTGAAATTGGCGTTGGTTTGCAGCGTTCCTCAAAACAAACCAATATGCATAAAGATCTCAAGATTGATATGTTAGCGCAAGGCTTGAAAGATTCGTTCAGTGGTAAAAAATTAATGCTGACTAAAACTCAAATGCGCCAAGTCATTACTCTTTACCGCAATAAACTTATCATGCAAAGACAAGTCTTACTGGCGAAGTACAAACAAGAACACAGCAATTATTTTAAAAAAATCAAAAAATCAAAAGGTATGACAATTCATAAAAGTGGAATTGTTTATAAAATCATAAAACCTGGCAAAGGTGCACTGCCAAAACCCAATGATAAAGTTCAAGTCCATTATTCAGTCCTCACTGCTAAAGGAAAAGTTTTATTCAGCAGTAAAAAAGCGGGTAAAGCAGTCACTATGATTCCTAGTCGTTCATTTTTGGGGGTGTTTAAAGTGGTTATTCCATTAATGAAGCCTGGATCAAAATGGAGTGTCCACACTCCAGCCAAATTAGCCTTTGGCATTAAAGGACGACCACCACAGGTCAAGCCTATGCAAGCTTTCGTTTTTAACATTGAACTATTAGCAATCAGTCCGAAATCGGATATAAAAACAGGTACTAAAGACAGTAGCCAAAAAGGCAACACTCAAAAAGGAACCCATAAACCAGCAGTGAAAACCGACCAAAAAACTAAATAAACCTCGTAGCATTCGAAAAAGTCAAACACGAATGGCGCTAATATTAGCGCCATTTTCAACACCATTAGTGATTTTTTGAATGAACAAGATGACTACCATTACTCCCTTAGCGCTTCACTAGCACTCTGCCTAAAACATTAACAATAGACAAAGGTTTCTTTAGTCCTGCTGTACGTTAGGGCCATCCAAGTTACTCGAAGTGATTACATTCTTCGACAAGCCACTAGAACCCTGCGCTTCATACGGTCTTGTAATCAAGGTCTGCATTCTATTTAGCCCTAAGTTAGGCGAGTGCTCGTTTTATTTTCATTGTAGTCACTTAGTCTTGATTTAGTTTTTTTGTATTCCTGTTGTCTGTTTTACTTTGTTGATTATTATTAAACTCTTTAACTTTTTGTTGCTTTTTTTTATTTTCCTCAAACAGATTTTTGCCTGGCAACTCATCAAGATAAGTATCAGAATGCATTTCAGTTAAACGACTCACTGTGCGTTCGAATCTAAATTCAAATAATCGGCCATGATACAAATCATTAAACTGCTGTTGGGTAGTCACTTTTAACTGCACCCTATTATCGTATAGAGCATCCACCAAATGAATAAACCGAAGCGCCTCACTATCATTATTTTCTGTAAATTGTGGGACATCACTTACAATCACTTGTTGGTACTGATTCGCCAAGACTAAATAATCAGCTGTAGATCTTGGACTACTGCAAATTTCAGAAAAATCAAACCAAATTAAACTATTGTTTTTAGCACGAGTTTGTATGCTGCGATTGTTAATAGGTATCGATTGCCCATAATCTTCTGCCTTTATATTAAAACTCTCCACTAGTGTTTTAATCACAGCTTCATGTACTTCTTCATCTTTTTGTTCTTTGTTTTGTCCTTTTTTTTGTTCTTTGTTTTGTTCTTTAGCATCACGAAATCGAAAATCAGCGCCTGCTTTTAGCTCAATTTCGGTAGTAAATTTTTCTAGTAAGTGAATTACCGGCATAAATTGATCACGTTGCAAACCTTCTTGATAAAGTTCACTAATTTTAATATTAGACGTTGTAATCAAAGTCATTCCACGTGCATATAATGCTTTAAATAAACCCACACATAACATTGCATCGGCAATATCATTTACATGAAACTCATCTAAAAATAGTACATCGGCTTGTTTAATAATGTTTTCGGCAACTTGCTCTAAAGGGTTGGCTTGATGTGTTAAATCGCGTAACTGGATATGGATATTTTGCATAAACTGATGAAAATGAATTCGACATTTTTTTTGCATAGGTAATGTATGGTGAAGTTTATCCATTATCCAGGTTTTTCCTCTCCCGACTCCACCCCAAATGTAAAGCCCCCTTATCGTAGTCGGCTTATGCCACCAACGTTGCCACAAACTCACAGTGGGTTCATTTCTTTGCAGTAAACTTACATAAAGCGATTGCGCATAATGAACCACTTTTTCCTGGGCAGGATCATATTGAAATCCTCCCTGTTCAAGATCACGCTTATAGCTTTCGACAGGCGTCATTAATTTTTCCGTATTGACCGAAACACAAATAGTACTAAACAGTATTCATACAGACAAGCACAAAAGTCGTAATTATGGCGCCATTCATTAAAGGAACATTTAATCCTTTACTGCCAGACTTACTGACTTACTGACTTACTGACTTACTGACTTACTGACTTACTGACTTACTGACTTACTGACTTACTGACTTACTGACATATTATCGGCATTTAGGCTTATTTATTAACAGGACTTACCCTCAAGCAACTTAATCATTTCACTCTCACTTAATATTATAACGCAAAATCAGTAAGTTATAGCTAACACGTCGCACTATGACATAAAAGATAGGGGAAAAAATCTCCATAAATGACCTAAATTTATCATTGATGATCCATATAGAAATTGAGAATAAAAAAACAGAGGGATGTGTAAAGCCAATCCAGAGTGCCAACTGAAGGGATACAGTTGGCACTCTTTTAGAAGTCGCTTGATCAGAAAATTTAACGTGATGGTGTTAAACGAAGAGAGCCGCTTGGCGCGAGTCTCGCAGAAGGACTTGCACGCTAGCCCTGTCCAAAAGCTGTTAATGATTGCATTAATTTTCGTGCATCTCTTCTAAATACAAGCCCAATTAAGTTTAAAAAATGACTCTTTACCTTTGATGCACCATTTAAAAAGCTTTGCATGACACCTATCAAGTGTATCGCTCAAAAGGCAACCTGCTGCTTTTTGCTCAGTCCTAGCGTAAGCCTTTCTTTTACAAAAAAGCACCCTTGCTTGATACGTTCGATGAGTCGAGATTACCTTACTTCTCGCTCTATTCACTGCAGTGCAATTAAAGGGAGGAACAGGAATTCTGACCTTAATCACAGGCACAGTATTTTTGGTCTTTGCACCAAGTCACACGACTTTCAAACTTGAATTTATTGCCAATAGAATAGGTGGTTGCAGACAAAAAAGAACATAAAAACAATATCTTAAACATTATTTCTGCTAATTTCTTCATTAGATTACCCTCACTTTAATTTTTTAGTTTCGCGACACATAGGTCGCAGTAAACCAGACAGAGGTTCAGTCGAATTAAGCCATTAGCCTCTACTCGCACTTCCTTTTTGAACGCTTTTTTTGCTATTAAGTAATAGTAGATATAAATTAACGACTGTTAAGCTCCTTATGCTAAAAGCTCACTATCAGTTAACAAGTGACTGTATGTGATGGATGTAATGGAAAGTTAGAATTTAATCCCTATAATTTACTTATCACTACTCAGTATAGTGAAATAAAGTAGTCTTCTCTAACGGAAAAAATATGACTCAATTATTAACCTTATCGAAAGCCGCCAGATTAGTAGGCGTCAAACGCAATACCCTGCAACAAAAAATTCGTGAGGGTGAGCTTTCTACTTTTGAAGGCTTGCTTGATATCAATGAACTATTACGGGTGTATCCTGAAACACAGGTTGAAGACAACACCATGCTGGAACACGTCAACTCAATCAAACGTAAAGCAGTCGCCAAACTAGTTGAAGACCACAAGGGCCCAGCACCTGGTATTTTTGTACGTAAACTTGATGCCCTACAAGAGCGACTATTCAGTGAACTCGAAAATAACCAGACTATGGTCAAACTATTAAAACTTATCAACCGTACACTACAAAACTCAGAGTCGAACCAAGATACGATTACTTCTCTAAAACCCATATTAAAGAATTTTTTCTCGCAGACACCCTCCACTACTAATAACAACGATCTCCATTCACTGTTAAACCACTTGCCACTTGAAGTATTTATTAACTATGCACGCCTAAGTCATTCAGGGCATGAATTTTCACTTGATCCCAATGAAACCATACTCGAGGCAGCTCTTCGTGCCGGATTAAGTATCCCCTATGGCTGTAATGATGGTTCATGCGGACGTTGTAAATGCAAAGTCAACACAGGGCTCACGCGCCAGATTCGCCATCAAAGCCACCGTTTATCAGAAGATGAGTTAAAACAAGGCTATATTCTACCTTGTGCATGGACTAGCCTAACTGATATTGAACTGGATGCCGCAATCGCACAAACCAATGCAGATATTGAAGAGCAAGCTATTAAGTGCCATATCAAATCTGTGATTAAACAACGAGAATTACTAGTAGTCACGCTAAAAACTCCTGCGTCACAACGATTACGTTTTTTGGCTGGGCAAACTATTGAAATATCGATCAATAGCAGAAGCAAGAGCATACGCCTCCCTATTGCCAGCTGCCCTTGTGAACAAGGAACTTTGCAAATCCATATCAATGACCACTATCGCGAATTTTGTGGCTACTTTATTGATCCACAAAACCAACATGTGCCAGTCAGTATAAAAGGACCTTTTGGCAATAATGTATTGAATCTTAACTCTGGGAATTCATTAATCTTCATGGCATCACACCAGCACTTTAGCCACATCAAAGGCTTGATTGAGCAAGCAATGGCCTTGGAAATATCAGAACAGATAGATTTATTTTGGATGACAGAAAAAAATCAAAATTCACCATTTGAAAACAACTTCCGCGCCTGGGCAGATGCTATTGATAATTTTCATTTTCACCCAATCGCTATTGATATTGACAACAGCGAGCCACTCATGACCGCCTTAACATCAGTCGAATCTGCAATTGAACACTTGCCCAACCATGATTTTTACTGTTGTCTTGATGACAATGAGCTACAAACATTAAGGACATTTCTTCATGGACGAGGTGTGGCTCACGCACAAATGCACCTAATTCCTGCCCTGTAGCGACAAGTATTGCTAAGTAGCAAGTTGGTGGCCGCCACTCACTTGCACCTAATCATTAGAACGTTACTCTCCCCTATAATACTATCCAAACACTCCTGAATATTACAGTGCTGACAATTTTTATTTATGCACAAGTTTTGTTATAATTCTGCTTGTATGATACAAGGTCACGAAATTGAATGTCAAAAAAGTGCCGGCCCCTTTAAGCAAATGAGTGCTGATATATAATGGATCGAGAAAACCGAGGTGAAACAATCACCACACTAGCCAATATTTCTGGTGAACCAATCACCACTTTTAACACTGATGATGGAATAATAACCATCTTGGGGACCGCACATGTATCCCGCGCCAGTGCCACCACCGTTAAAAATTTGATCCACAGCGGCGATTATGATGCTGTTGCCATTGAATTATGCGAAAACCGCTATAACTCAATTATCGACCCTGACGCCCTAAGTCGTATTGATATATTTGATGCCATAAAATCAGGCAAAGTTCCGATGATCACCGCAAACCTAGCATTGGGTGCATTCCAGCAAAGAATCGCTGATCAGGTGGGTATAGAACCAGGTGCTGATATGCGGAATGCCATCACTGCGGCTAATGAACTAAAATTACCTATCATTCTTATCGATCGTGATATCGGCATAACCCTTAAACGTATTTATCGCAATATTCCCTGGTATCAGCGATTTAAACTTTTTGGCGCACTCATGGCGAGCGTCATGTCCTCACAAAAGATTGAGGAAGATGAAATAGAAAAATTAAAACAAGGTGACATGCTTGAGTCCACTTTTACAGAATTTGCTGAAAAAGAGGTCAATTTATTCAAACCACTGATTGATGAGCGTGATCAGTTTATGGCAGCAAAACTGATATTAGAGACTTCTGGCAAAAAGTATAACAACACTTTGGCAGTTGTTGGTGCTGGTCACATGAAAGGCATCAATAATTATTTAGAAAAAGATCTCGAACCTATTCAGTCCATCTCAGAGTTGACAAAAATACCTACCACCAGCAAGTGGCCAAAATATATTCCATGGATACTGTTAGCGGTAATTATTACTGGTTTTACCTTAGGCTATATGAGTAGTCCCGAACGATTTTATGGACTGTTGCAAAAATGGGTTTTATTGAATGGTGTGCTGGCGATGATTGGCGCTATGATAGCCACTGCTCACCCTATTACTATTGCTGTTGCTTTTGTCGCAGCCCCCATTACGTCTCTTAATCCATTGATTGGGGCTGGAATGGTGACTGCTGCGGTTGAGGCTTATTTACGTCAACCTAATGTCCGCGACTTTAAAGAGCTACGACATGATGCCTCTACTGTTAAAGGTTGGTGGCGTAATCGGGTCACACGGATATTGTTAGTCTTTTTATTGCCTTCTATCGGCTCGTCGATTGGCACTATATCCTGGTTAGTGACTGCTTAAAGATTATCGGGTATCACACACCAAATTGACTCTATCAACATCCTCCCCGTTCTACAGAGACGGGGATTCCCAATGACTTACGCCGCTGTGTTCCTGTGTCACAAAACCGGCTAATGCCATCGTAAGAACACGGCTTATACTCCAAACATTAATCAACCCGGATCAAGTTAGCACCACAGATTTAGAGGTCAAGTTCAGCCCATATTGGGCAGTGATCTGAAGGTTTTTCGGTAGCACGAATTTTATAGGAAACGCCAGCGCCAAGCAGCTTCTCACTTAAAGAGGAACTTAATAAAATTTGATCAATACGTAAGCCTCGTTTCGGTTCACGATCAAACCCCTTGCTACGATAATCGAACCAACTAAACAAAGCATCTTCATCAGGATAAAGCTGCCTAAAACTATCCACTAAACCCCAGTCATTTATTTTTTGTAACCACTCTCGTTCTTCAGGTAAGAAGCTGCATTTACCAGTCCTTAGCCAGCGCTTGGCATTGTCTGCCCCTATGCCAATATCTAAATCAAGTTGAGCCACATTGACATCGCCCATGACAATCAAGTTATCGTTTGGCTTATATTGTTTATTGAGTACTGTTAATAAGTCCGCATAGAATTTTTTCTTACCTGGATATTTTGTCTCGTGATCTTGGCTTTCGCCTTGAGGGAAATAACCATTAATGACAATAAAATCAGTTCCATTAAAACAATAACGGCCTGTAATTAAACGTCGTTGTGCACTTATCCCCTCTTTTTGATCAGTAGACATCCCCTTAATAACTTCAACAGGTGCTGTTTTTGACATAATTCCAACACCATAATGTGACTTTTGGCCAAAATATTCCACGTGATACCCCATGGCCTCGATTGCTTCTAACGGAAAATCATCATCCTGTACTTTAATTTCCTGTAGACCTATAATTTCTGGGTCTTGCTCTTTAATTAACGCTTCTAATTGATGAAATCTTGCTCTGATTCCATTGACATTAAATGATACGACTTTCATTATTTTCTCCGATATTAGTGCTAAACCCTGCAAAACATAATGACAAATATTGACTATTGCGAGGTATAATATAGACAAAATCAGTAATCACCAAACAATAGCTTTATCTGGTGGTTTTATAGCCTTTAGGAGATTAAATCAATGCCAGCCACGAGCATCCAACAGAATATTACGCTAAAACTTAAGCAACACTACTTGCCTACACATCTTGAAGTAATTAATGAAAGTGATAATCATAACGTCCCGGCTGGCAGCGAATCTCACTTTAAAGTAATCATTGTATGCGACGCCTTTAATGATCATACTCTTATTCAGCGTCATAGAATGATCAATGATACATTGGCAGATGAACTAAAGAATCAGATTCATGCACTGGCATTACACACTTACACACAAGCTGACTGGGCTAAAAAACAAAAGACAGCACCTGTTTCACCAGAATGTCTTGGCGGCGGAAAGTAATTTGAAAATATTACAGACTATGAAGATTGCATAAGGTAAAAAATCAATAAACTCAAACAAAAGCCTATAAACCTAAGCACAAAAACAACAACACAACACAACACAACACAACACAATATAGATTTTAATATCACTATGAGCAAACAACGACACCAAACCGATACTGTCATCTTTAACAATAAAAATGCCACAATACAAATGGGTTCTGCCCATCCTATTGTCGTTCAGTCGATGACTAACACAGATACCAGCAACGTTGCTGCTACTGTCAAACAAATTGATGAACTTGCCAACGCTGGCTCTGAACTAGTCCGTATTACGGTCAATAGTGCAGAGGCCGCGGCGGCTGTCCCATTAATTAAAGACCAACTCATGGCGATCAACCAGTCAGTACCATTAGTGGGCGACTTTCATTTTAATGGCCACAAACTATTAACTGCCCATCCAGAATGCGCTCAAGCACTCGCCAAATATCGCATTAATCCTGGCAACGTAGGCAAAGGAAAAAAGCGAGACCAACAATTTGAACAAATGATAGAAATAGCATGTCAATACGACAAGCCTGTTCGCATTGGCGTTAACTGGGGAAGTCTTGATCAAAGTCTTCTGGCACAACTAATGGACGAGAATGCTACAAAAAAACAACCCTTATCTGCCAAAGAATTGATGCATCATGCCGTCATCGAATCCGCCTTACGTAGTGCACAACAGGCTGAACAATGGGGACTAGCGAAAAATAAAATCGTATTGTCTTGTAAGATGAGTGGCGCACAAGATTTAATTGCGGTGTATCAAACACTGGCACAAAAATCTAGTTATGCTCTCCACTTGGGCCTTACTGAAGCTGGCATGGGCATTAAAGGTATCGCCGCCTCTGCTGCAGCCTTAGCAGTAATATTACAGCAAGGCATAGGTGATACCATTCGCGTATCTTTAACCCCTGAACCCGGTGCGCCGCGTACTCAAGAAGTACAAGTGGCACGTGATATTCTACAAAGTTTAGGACTGAGAGCATTTGCTCCAGCAGTGATTGCATGTCCTGGCTGCGGTCGCACTACCAGCACCTATTTTCAAGAACTGGCAAAAAATATTCAAGACTACTTAAACCAGTCGATGCCTCAATGGAAACAACAATATTCTGGCGTCGAAAATATGTCAGTTGCAGTAATGGGTTGCGTGGTCAATGGACCAGGTGAAAGCAAACTCGCCAATATCGGTATTAGCTTACCAGGGACTGGTGAAAAACCGGTTGCACCTGTCTACGAAGACGGTAAAAAAACAGTCACCCTAAAAGGACAGCATATTGCCCAAGAATTTCAGACCTTAGTCGATCAATATATCGAAACACATTACCAAAAAGTGGCAAAATCCTGAATTCATTTCTAATATTGCCATTTTCAGATTAATGGCCAGTCACGAGGCTTAGCATGTACTTATCGAAATTAACTCAATTAATCATCGCTTTATTAGTGCTAAGTACTTTCAATAATACTCAAGCTAAAAGTAAAAATGGAGCACCTCCGAGTAGGACCCATATCATCAATATACTATTCGCCAACCTGGATAAAACCTATCACTTGAATAGCATGGAAGAGCCTGGCTTGAATTGCAAACCCAAGACAGTCAATTGCCTACTGCAATCAGTATTAGCTGCCTTGACTGACGGGAGTTATACCAAAGAGAACAAAAAAGAAGGAAAAAAGTGGGCACCGCATGGATGGTCCAAAACCCACTGTAAATTACACCAACGCACTGACCACTTAAAATATATCAATAACAATCCACTCTACAAACCTTCCTTTACTCCTGTTTTAAAAAAATTAAAAGATAAAGAATTTTGGGAATGCACTATAGCTTGGGGAGTCGCTAACGGCTCAAATCATTGGCATCAGGAGTTAAGGTTTTCTTTAAAAATAATCACTAAGACATTAATTCCTCACTCTTTCGCAGCAATCAATACGCCATAAACTTTGCCGCTACTCCTTGAGCTAATTAATTGCAGCTTGATACAAAAAATCAATATCAATTAAATCATCAGCTTTAAGTCTCTTTTTAATGTACCCTAGTTCAAATGAGTAATTCATTAAACGTTGCATAAATCGAGTATCACGATACGTCAGTCTTGCTTGCCAGCCCAATCGAGTTCTGGCTGATTTTAATATTTCGGATGCGGCATGACGCTTACCATTGAGGTCAACCACCGCTTTCAACTTAAAAGCGTTAATGATAATATCGTTCCCTGCAGTAGGGCTGGAATTTAAAAATCGAACCGCCTTTTTGTGTGCCTTCAACAACAACACCAGTTCCCGACGCTTGAACTTAATCGCTTTTGGCACTGCCATCACAACATACCAGGGATAACGTGGTATATCTTTATTAACGTCCACTATCAAACGAGTACGACCCCTCAGTAAATACTTACTAGTAAAGGGCTCCCAACTAAATGCACCAGATACCTCTTTACTCTCTACCGCAGCTCCCATTTTAGCGGGTTTGGTTGGGATAATATCAAGGTCACTTGCTGGGTCCATCCCGGCTTTTTCCTTAATCAAGTATCCCCGTAGTAACACATCCATGCCACTGCCTATACGGACTCCGGCCATTCTCTTATTACGTAAATGTTGCATTTTCGTAATCTTGGAATTTTTCGAGACAATTACGGCTGCTTGCCCATAATTCACTTTAGCAATAATTTTACTTTTAAGTCCTTTTGAATACCAATGATAAACGGGGGGAGCTCCTATATACGCGACATCCAAACGTCCTGCTTTCAAATCTTTTTTCACTCGCGGACCGCTGGTATAAGACTTAAGTTCCACTTTTAACCCCTGTGCAGCGAAATACCCCTTCTGTTTCGCAATAATAATCGGCGCATTTGCCATCGCATAAACCCACCCCACACGAAGCACTTGCAGTGGCTTCTTAAGCTTTGTCTTTCTATCAGAGCTTACGGTAAGCTCTGACTTTAAATCATGTGCAAGCCTTTTCTTGCTAACGCTCGAATCAGACGAGTCATTTGCGCAGGCAATCAAACCCCCTACGACAAACATTATAACGACAACTCGTATAGTTTTTTTCATTACTCTCTCCAATAACCATCAACAAAATGATACTGTAAAAATACTAAGTGAACATTGAATCTTCATTGTTAACGTCAAACTTTTAACGTTAGCAATATTTAATGCGTCAAAAGAGGCAACAATTGCCCCTTACTTTGCATTAGACTTATGACAAGAAACTAAAGTATATGCACTCTTTGTTAAATGTATAGTGCCAGAATTAAATATTAATAATTCTCAAATCGACACTCAATAGCGAAAGCACTATAAGACTCTAATTTAGGTTCGAAAATAAATTATGTCTGATAATTCTCGGTGAGATTATTTTTTTCAATTGAAGCAATAGACATACACAAACATCCTAAAGTGTGAACTAGGTACACTTTTCACTTAAAGACAAGCTCACTCTTTTGCATTTCTTTTTTAAATTTTGTGAACTGGTTCAAACATTTCTATAGGCCAGACCATGCTTAGCGAGACTAGTATTTACAAACACTCAATAAAAATAAAAACACAAATATTACTGACAACTTTTTTTCCATATCCCTTGAGTTCATCAAAAATAATACTAAGCTGTATTCACTAGCCTCTTATTTAAAAACACAATAAATTCTCTGGTTTAACAGTGTTACTACTATCCAACAACACTCTCATGAGGCTTTAGAATTAAGTAATGGCTACACCACTTAAGGAGTGAAATTTCTAGCAACTCATTCTAAAAGCAAGGGCATTTTTTTAGATTTTACAACCGTATTAAAATGGACAAAGACTATGGCTGTTGTCGCTTCACACCTCGGACTAGCACCAAGAGAAATAAACGTACTTTCAAGTTTATTCTCAATGCTAGAAGGTACCTCACGATCTAAGATGGAGGTTCTTTTTGTAGACCTACAGAAAAATGAAGTAAGAAAGCAACCGCCTGACATTCTATTTATCAACCAAGATGACTTTGAGTCGGTATATGCATGGAATGCACTGGCACGACAATACCCATACACAGTCCCAGTCTTTGTGTGTGCCAAAGAAACCTTGCCTAATCAGGGCCAATATATTTTAAAACGTCCAATTATGTTAAGAAAGATTGTCAGCACTATTCAAACAATTGCTAACCTTGTGACAAAAACTTTACCCTCTACGCCCTCGATAAAACAGCTTAGTGTATTAGTTGTCGATGATAGCTTTTCTGTTCGAAAGTATATGGAGCACACACTTCCGAGCCTTTTTACCGGTCAACTTGGACTGAATTTTGCTGTAGATGGTAGTGATGCACTCAATATGATGAACAATAAGTTTTATGATTTGGTCTTTCTTGACGTCATCATGCCAGGAATTGATGGATACAAAGTCTGTAAATCTATTAAATCGAAACACCGTGCAGCAGTAGTAATGTTAAGCAGTAAAAAATCACCTTTCGATCGAGTAAGAGGAACAATGTCTGGCTGCAATGCCTATATCACCAAGCCACCCTCAGTGTCTAAACTGAAAAAGATTTTAGATAAATGCGTTAAGAACCATAACAAATAAGTCCATGTTACTAAATTTGAATATGCAGAGGTCCAATAATGATTAACCAAAAAATACTAATAGTAGACGACTCTTCTACAGATCGTCTTAACCTAAAAAATGTCGTTACTAAAGCCAATTATAGTGTGGTCACCGCTTCATCGGGAGTAGAAGCTGTTGCGAAAGCAAAATCAGAAAGACCCATTCTTATTTTTATGGACATAGTCATGGACAAGATGGATGGTTACGGCGCTTGCCGCCTAATTCATGAAGATCCAGAAACCGAAAATATTCCAATTATTTTTGTCAGCACTAAGAATCAAAAAGTAGACCAACTATGGGCTAAAAAACAAGGTGGTAAAGCGCTTGTTTCAAAACCCTACACAGAACAAGATATTCTCGAACAAATTCAAGTTTTTTGTTAGCGGCTTACAGCCCACATAATGTAAATCAAAACTTTCAATTCTATTATGTTACGGATAAGAAAAAATGCTACCACTGTCATCTGAATCGTTTACGCAACAAGACTACCAACCTAGTCATGAGTCAAGACGCCATGGATTTTATATCGCCAATTTAGGACTACTGATACCTACCGCACTAACATGCGAACTGACAGAGAAATTTCAAATATGTAAAATTGCTAACACTCCTGACTGGTTTGCTGGTATGACAAATTTACGAGGTAACATAGCACCTATTTTTGACCTAGCGACACTATTTGGAATAGCGGTGCAAAAAAAACAGAGTAAGGGTAACTCACTCACCCGCAAACTATTATTCATCAAGGTTAATAATGATTGGGCCGGCTTCTATTCTGATGGTTTACCGACGCGCGTCATATTAAAGGATAGCGACCGAATTAATGGCTTAGACTCTGTTCCTAGGCGTTTAAAACCCTTTATCACTCACTGTTATCAACAGAAAGTTATTTGGCTTGACTGTGATATAGAAAACTTACTCATATGGATCAGGGCTCAATTTGAATAACTGGTTCTGTTACCAATCTGTTTGGGCTATTTAAATAATACGCGACTTACTCACTAGTAATTCCATTACTCAATAAACTTTGGAGCAAGATAATGAACTGGCTGAAAATAGAAACGATACGTGGGCAGTTGATATTTTTGACTGTAATACTCCTTATCGGCTTTATAGTAATCGGAACTACCTATAATAAACTCTCTTCCATCAAGGAAGAAACTCTACAACAATCAAGATTTTTGAGTCAGTTCCAGTTAAAAATTAAAGAAGCACATATCGCCTTAAGTAGAGCCCAAGGTCTCGAAACCCGTTTTAAATTGCATAAAACACTTACACTGGTTAAACAACATCAATCCTCCGTTAAACAAATCAGACAAATTCTCGAAGTGCTTAAGCGTAAATCACCCGACAGCAACGGGTTTAAATTACTATCAAAACTCGACCAGGCATTAACACAATATCATATTGCCTTCAAAAAATTAGTGGTTGCTACAAAAGAAATTGGATTCACAAGCGATAGCGGCCTACTCGGCAACCTCAATCGTTCTGCCGTCAATATAGAACGTGTTATTCGCTCTATAGGAAATTCAAGCCTAAGCATTTCGCTACTTAATATAAGGCACAGAGAGAAAAATTATTTATTGAACTCTAACTACCGTAATTTAACTCAACTCAAGCAATCGATGGCTCATTTTAATAGAAAAGTTCTTACCATTAAGTTACCTCTGTTAATTAAGACACGTATCGCTTATGACATCAAACAGTATGAAAATTCGGTCAAAGAAATACTCTTTGCAAGAGAAGACGAGCGACACGACACAAAATCTCTGGCACAAAAAGCTTTTCATATGGGTGCACAATTTGACAAAGTTTTAAGTTATATCAATACTTTTACTGATCGAAAAAATCTTAGTTTTTCACAACGCAGCAGCGTCATAAATCTAATATTTCTTGTGGTACTCATCGGCATATCTATCTTAATCTCTGTAATGTTTGTCATGCTTACGAGAAAGATTGCCCGCTCACTAAAAACAATCAAAACCACGATTGATTCAATTTCAGCGGGCGATTATAGTGCTAGAACCCACCTTAGCAACAAGGATGAATTGGGGGATTTGGGCAGAAGTTTTGACAGTATGGTTCAAGATCGAGTCAGTAGTCTTGCCAAAATTGAAAAGGAAAACAATCAACTTAACGATTCAATTATTAATTTACTGGAAGCCGTCTCATCCTTAAGTGACAAAGATTTGACGGTACAAGTTCCTGTCGCAGAAGATGTCACTGGTGCTATAGGAGATGCCATTAATTTACTTGCCAGTGCAACAGGTGCTGTACTCAATAATATTCAGACTTCCGCAGAGCAAGTCGATCAAACATCTGTAGCGGTTCAGGAGCAATGCATACATGTTTCACGGATGGCGGATAGTGGAAGAAAGGTACTTGATCATACTGTGTCTCGTTTGGAACAATCAGCCATTACCATGAATGACATTGCTGAACGCTCTAAGAAATGTGACACGGTCGCAGCCCAAGCATCCAACTCTACGGCAGATGCACTGGGGGCGGTCAACAATGCTGTTGACGGTATGATTGAAATACGTGAGATTATCAGTGAGACCGAAAAGCGTATTAAACGTTTGGGGGAACGATCACAAGAAATTAACAGCATCGTCGAGATCATTAACGTTGTTGCCGAGAGGACTCATGTACTCGCCCTTAACGCCAGTATGCAAGCAGCGGCTGCAGGTGAAGCAGGCCGTGGCTTTGCGGTAGTGGCCGATGAGGTCCAACGATTGGCGGAAAACTCTCGCAGCGCAACATTACAAATAAGTGATCTGGTCAACAGTATTCAGTCTGAAACGTCAGAGACTATGATCACCATGAACAGAGCCATTAGCCACGTGGTCTCGGGCTCGAAATTGGCAGAAGAAGCAGGCAAGAAAATGGCGGCTACTCAAGAAATAACAGCCGAACTTATATCAAGTGTCACCGAGATATCTAAGCGCTCAATACAACAAGCAAAGATCAGCAACGATATTCGCGACCGGGCATCGCTCATCAAAAAAAGTACAGAAGAGACTAGCTTGGCACTGCGCAATCAAATGTCACATTCTAATAATCTGGTTGACTATGCGTCAACCATGCTTGAGTCTGTTCGTCAATTCAAGTTACCCAACAGAACTGTTAGCCCACTTAGAATCTCTAAGACCTCTGTAGAACATTTAAGATTACTTAATTAGTTGACCTGATTTTTAATCACTAGAAAAATGAAATTGATGTGAATACTGTACGACTCATTGTTAAGTGTTCAATAATTATCAATATGGTGTAATCAGTGCTGCCAAAATACGCTCTGATCTCCCGACGATTCGTGATAGACAGCGACAAAGTTGTAGAACTGTCTATCCGCTAATTACTCTACAGCAGAGAGAATTCTAAAATGTTAGAGACAAAGAATGTAGCTCAATTAGAAGAATCACTTGTCACTATGCATGACAAATTATCTGCCACTATTAAAGCTTTGTCGACCTCAAAGGCCTTAGATGAACAATACTGGGGTGCTATCTCCATTTGGAGTACAGAAGTATTTTTAGTGGCTGAACGCGCAATCATCGCCGACCAAGTAACCATCTATAAAATTTGTAACCAGATCGTGTGCCAATTGACCGAATTATTGAACTCCCCAGCAAAGCCCATTATTCAGTATTGTCAGAAACTTATTACCTGGACTTCACATGCACTAAAGTATTTAGATGACTCCGATAACTTCAGTCAATTTAGAGATTTATTACTCCCCATATCAGAAACCGATTGGCAAGATGTTGCTATTCAATTTAATATCTCACAGAGCCAAGTTAACAAATCATTGCAGTACATTGTAGAAAATAATACAACTTTAATACGAGAGGAATACATAATTGATGAGGCGTTGCTGGCTAATGAAAACATATCGATTGATAATAAGTTCGTCGCCGACGAATTAATACTCGCTGATGGAGAGGTCTTAAGCAGTAAAGAGATCTCAGAGGATGGCAGTTCGTTAGCGACAAGCACTGGCTTAAATTCCATAGATGAGAAAGATGAAACCACTCAGATTAGCACTTCCTTGGCTCACCCCCTAATCAACGTAGGTCAGGATACTGCCTCCACTACTGAGAAGGATGGTATGTTAGATTGTGAGTATAGTGACGATATAATTTTTGAGCTCCTTAACCCTTTACAACAAATTGTTACCAACGCGTGCAGCACTTTAGCTGAGGAACTATCTAACAATACAGATGACACTGAAACAGAGACGCTATTTGAGTACTGTATTTGTGCAGTCAGCGATATAGCTTTTGCTTCTGAAATGATCGACTTTGAGTTTGTGACTAACCTTTGTAGTGAAATGGAACAAGTTATAATCACGCAAGCGGGTGACCCACCGGCCCTTTCTCAGCAGCAAACTATTCACTGCTCACAATGGTTAGCTGATCTTTCTCAATTTATAAAGCAGCCTTATGAAGCAATACTCGCCAGAGGACTTTGCGAGTTTATAGATGATAAATCCCAAGCCAATGACTGGCTATTGTCGCTTGAGACTTTTTTAGAGAGCAAAGACTTATGCCCTAATAGAGAACAAGTAAACGTCAGCGCTACAGAAGACCTATTGGAAATTCCAGATTGTTTGAACGAGTCGATGATGGAGAACCATAGTATCAAACCAGAAACTTTAGTATTTTCTGAAACTAAAGAAAGTATTGATAATTCTGACGACATAGAAACAGAAAAATTGCTTGAGTTAACAGAATCCACTAATCTGCAAGCTAGCGGAGATGAAGTTTCAACAATTCTAGGAATACTCAGCGCTGAACTTTCAGACCTAAGCGAGGAGATGCAGTCACTCATTAATATTATTTGCAACAAACAAAGTGAGACAAAAAATCAGCAAGAAGCTTGCTTCCAATATCAAGCAATCATTACACGCCTTGCAGATACCTGTGAAAGTCTTGAGCTCACTGGCTTACAGAAAATTTGTTCTTTCATTGAAAAAAACCTATCAGCGGCTCTCGCTGTAAGTCATGTGAAAAAACTATCACTAAAGCCACTCTTCATATTATGGCCTACACAGGTACAGGCGTACCTTGAGTCACCTAATGACGACAACAAGTGCCTCACATTAATTAGCAGCCTACAACACGAAGACTGGCTTGAATCACTCACTGATGTTGATGCACGTCAAATATTAAACGATTTATCAAAAGAAATGACTCTACCCGAAATTTTTGAGGACCACCAAGCACGACCTTCGACCGCGGTTGTTGACGATATCAATTTACAACTGTCCAGTGATATCGCGCCTGGACTGCTGGATGCTTTCTTTCTCGAATCACCAAAATTTGCTTCCGACTTATCTCAATGTATTAGCCATATTACTCAACATAAAGATGTCTCCGATAATATTAGTGCTGCGCAACGATTTGCTCATACCCTAAAGGGATCAGCTAATTTAATCGGCATTAAGGGGGTTGCAAATGTCACCCACCATATGGAAGATATCTTGGAGTATTTGACCACACATCAAGATAACTTCCCACGCCAATTAAGCTCAACGCTACAAGATGCGGCAGACTGTGTTGAAACTATGTTGGATTCACTGCAAGGAAAAGACGACTGTCCACAAGATGCCCTACAAATATTACAAAATGTTCTTGATTGGGCCAACAGTATTGATGCCAATAGAGTAGATGAATTTGCAGCCTCTTTTGGCGACCAAGAACAACTTGGCCAATTCGATAACGATTTTGATTTTGAAGTCAGCCCTAATTTCGATCTTAATAATAGTGCCCCGGTTCATACGGAAATACCTCAGAGTTTGACTGAAGAGACATTAAGTGTGCCTACCCAAACGATAGACAATATGTTTCGCATGGCGGGCGAGTTATCGATTATGGCGAGTCAAGTCAATACGGGTCTTGAGCAACTACGACGTCATGGTAAAGACGTAAAAAATCAAGAGCAACGTTTACATAAACACCGTGTCGAACTTGAGGACATGGTGGACATTCGACGCTTCTCTATGAACCAACGGCATACACATCATGCTAAACAACACGAAGATTTCGACACACTTGAAATGGACCAGTACGATGAGCTGCACGGCTCAATACATGGCTTTATTGAAACAGTGGTTGATTCCAATGAAATGACCCATATGATCTATTCGAAAATATCAGTCCTGGAGAATTTATTAATTAGTCAGCAGCAACTCAATAGCGACTTACAGCAAGCCATCATGCACACTCGCATGGTGGCCGTGGACTCAATTGTTGCACGACTACAACGAACCGTTCGCCAAACATGCCGGCAAACCGATAAGAATGTGACACTTGACATTACTGGCGATGAATTGCTCCTTGATGGTGAAGTGCTTAATTCATTAGTAGCGCCAATCATGCATCTTTTACGTAATGCAGTGGACCATGGGATTGAAACAAGTGCTGTTCGAAAAAAGGCAGGCAAAGAATTAATGGGCAAAGTATCACTCGATTTCTCGCGTATCGGTAATAATATAGTGGTGCGCTGCACAGACGATGGGCATGGGTTAAATTATCAGCGAATTCGCCAAATTGCCATTCAAAATGATTTAATTAGTGAAGCCGATACACCAGAAAAACATGAACTCGCTCGTTTGATTTTAGTCGCAGGCTTTACGACACGCAAAAAAGTAACACAAATTTCAGGTCGCGGTGTTGGTCTTGAAGTAGTGAACTCGACTATACAGTTACAAGGCGGCACTATGAATATCGGCGATAATAGCCCAACGGGTTGCATTGTGTCGTTGCGTATTCCTATTAACTTAATGACGAGTCATTCGATCATTGTTAAAAATAGAGATGAGCTATTTGCCATTCCCTCTAACAGTTTGGTCAGAATAATTCCATCAATTGCGGGGACATTTAAGTCACACGATGGAGAGATGACTTATCAAATTAATGACAAAAATTATAAGGTCGTTTCACTCGAAGATTTACTCAACAGCCGATACGAATCTAATCTTGAAAAAGTAGTCAAGAACCCAACCATACTGCTTATAAAAATTAATCATGTAGTCACTGCTGTTGCAGTCGAACAAGTCGTTAATAGTGCCAATCTTGTGGTCAAGAATATGGGGCCCTATATTCCCTCTTTATCAGGAATTGCGGGTGTGTCCATAATGGGGGATGGAACAGTAGTTTCGATTATCGACTTAAAAGAAATGATTGAAGAACCAAGATCGATTATCCCTGAATCGCTTCTCGATCATCAGGGTGAGATGGACATTGAAAAAGCAGAACCTCCAACAGTACTAGTCGTTGATGATTCCCTTAGCATGCGAAAATCACTTTCACAATTAGTAGTAGATGCTGGTTATCAAGTAGAAACTGCACGTGACGGCGTTGAAGCGATGAATATGATACGCAAACACACTCCTAGCCTAGTACTCTCGGATATGGAGATGCCGCGCATGACAGGTTTGGAACTCACTTCTCAAATACGCTCCACTTTTGATCACAATAAATTACCTGTAATTATGATCACATCGCGGTCAGCCAAAAAACATCGCACACAAGCGGAACGTGCAGGTGTGAATGAATATATCACTAAACCTTTTTCAGAAGATAATTTATTAGACGTAGTCAGCTCAATTATCGCAGCCTAATTCACTTATCTTTAGGCAAGATAACAGATAGACCTACTGCATAAGTCAATCAGAATACTACTGATATTTACCACTGTTTTTCCATTTTGATATGCTCAATGCCTGCATCCATAAACCTGTTACCAATAGTGTGAAACCCTGCTTGTTGATAAAATGCTACCGCATAACACTGTGCATGTAAATACACATACGACTGACCACGACCCTTCGCAAGGTGAATAAGTTGATGCAAAATTTGATTACCGATACCCTGGCGACGATAATTTTTACTAATGGCCATCCGCCCTATCTGTCCATCGCTGGCTAATCGCCCTACCCCAATCACAAATTGATAAAGATCTTTATCCTGATTATTTTTATCAAGACCTAAATCGATTTCAGGATAGTTATATCGCACCACATTAGCAGCGTCGTCTAACAACACATTTTGAGTCATCTTTATCGCTAACACGTGCTGGCATTCAGCATCAATACCATCCCACTCCAATAGTTCAGGAACATTTTGCTCCCTGATAAAAACCTCACGACGGATAGCACTCAACAATTTACTGTGCTGAGACCAAGACGCCTCGATCACTTTGATATCACTCATTGTTATTTTAGAGCTCCACCGTAAAATGACCTTGATTCACTAGCTCACATAATAAAGTTAATGCGTCATCATCTTTCACAATATTAACGAGCAAGTGAGCAGACGGGTAACGGGTATCGCAGAGCAGCGAAATCAAATCAAAGGCACTTAGCGGATAATAAGACACCTCCCCATTACAAAAAAATTGGATCGCCTGTTTTGAGTTATCATCCTTAAGCTCTGACACAATAAAGGCAAATTTCGAATATTCACTTCTTAGCAATTGCTGACCTTCCATTATCAGTTTTTCGACTGCGGCTGATGATAAGTCCAATGTTGGCACCTCTACTACATCGTCTGTTCGCGTAATATATTTTCCAAACCAGACACTATTAGTAATTTGCTTTGTCAACTCTTTCTGCATCAAAGAAGTGATTCGCTGCAAGGCCCAAGCATTGATTTCGCCAGAGTGTTTTTGAAGCGGCAAGCCAGAATCATTATAGAAAACTGAATTCAAACTAGTCCCGACCATCGCTTCAGTATCTTGCTCTAAAATTTCATCCAATAAAGCCGTACTCAATGCTAATGTGTCAGGAGCACGGAAACCTATTGAAATAGTGATACAGTCTTTCGATTTTTCTAGTGAGTCTACTTCAGATCTCAATTCGCTACTATCAGAAACATTGTCAGACGCTACAGCCACCCCATGATGAGCGACCCCTGGTGGCAGGTATAACATATCACCAGGCTCTAACACCCAGCTTTGTTCAGCAACAAATTTTTTTAATATTTTGACCTCTAGATCATTGATAAAATCATTACTACTGACGGCTTGAGTCGAAATACTCCAGTGACGTTGCCCCTCAGCTTGCAGCAAAAACACATCATACTGATCAGTATGTGGACCGACTGACCCGCCAGGAGCAGCATAACTCAACATAATATCATCAACACGCCAACTCGGAATAAAACGAAAACGTTCCAGTAATTGGGCAAACTCAGCAACATACAAATTGCAAGACTGGAGTAGCAAGGTCCAGCAAGTGTCTGGTAATTGAGAAAACTCAGCGTCATCAAAAGGACCGTAACGGCATTCCCAGTGGTCATTATTCTTTCCCAAAATGATACGTGACTCAACACCTTCTTCACAGGCTAAACCTGCCATATCATTAGCAGTAATGGGGCAAGAGTAATCGGGAATTGCGTTGCGAATTAATAAAGGCTTTTTTTGCCAATACTCTTTCAAAAAGGTAGGGAGTGAGATATCCCCCAATAGATGTTCGATAGTAACCATATAAGGAGAACTCATAATGCGATGTTATAAACAGCGGACTTTAGTAGTAGAATAAAATTTTATAATAATTTAACAATAGTGAGTTAACAGTGACACTCTAACAATACGAGTTCACTCTCTCCATAAATACGAGGTTAATATCTGGCTCTCGCAGACATTAACTCTCGTAGCCTTACTGGCAGGATTATAGGGAGCCACCCTATCAAACTTTATACAACCTGTTGTAATCTAGTCTGCTCCTTAAATAAATGCTCTACTTGTACCTCATTTAAAGGAGCTCCTTTACCATGCTCTTGATAAAGATGAGCAGCCACTCGTGCATATTGATCATCTGAAAGATCCAGATCCTTACGACTGGTTACCTTACGAACATAGGCTAAACAATCCGCAAGTGTATTCACACATACATTTTCTTCGCCTACTCCGTACTGAATCCACTCGGGTGCGACATCAAGCACTCCTGCAATTTTTAATATGTTGGCAGAAGAGACATTTTTACCGTCTTCCCACATTGAAACAGACGCCCGCGAAACAGCGACTCTGCGTGCAAGTTCTGCTTTAGAAATACCTTTACTCTCTCTGGCTTGTTTTATTCGTTGCGCTATCATGACTAATCTCCCTGATTATGTCGAAATTATTTGGAAAATAATTAAATTGATATAAAAATTTTATATTACGACTGTACCTCTAGCCAATGGCAGATTAATACAGCGTGCGCTTATTAGGTAGGTTATGCCGGTATCGCTATTGCCAGCGATTGAATTATTCACGAATGTGAACACCGAACGATACAATTCCGTTTGTACTTACTGCTTAACACACTCTAAATGCTATTTAATGAGCACTACTAGCTTTCAGATTGTGTAGAACATTACGCGAGCGGGTTCTGATAATTTGCTGAATAGAAGCCACTATTCTATCGGAACTCACTTTTGAAAAATGTTCTATCACCAGACATTCAGCCAAGCCGACTATCTGTCTGGCCATTTCATCTAAAGTCAAAATGACATACTTAGACTTTATATTAACCTCTTTTGCAAAATTTTCCCAGCGCCTTGTGACGATCCAGCTCGGTCGATCTTCACTACCGATACACATTGCCAACGGTTGGCCGGCACCACAATATACAGCATCAGAGATAATATCAGAAAATGGTGCTAATCGTGGACCTTCAGCAGTCCACACAAAAGAAAGGTTCTTAGCGGTCGCTTCCTGATGTCCTATTAAATAACTAAATAGCACCCATTTCAACAACAAATTCATATCAATTGCTGGGTTAGCAGAGTAACGCCTGACTAGTTCAAAACACTGTTTGAGCGAGGCTCCCCCCTCTTTTTCACTAGTAATTTCTGGAGAAATATCAAGTAATTGGCAGAAGTCCTCCTGGTGAATTCTAGTAACGCGCCCATCTTTGGTGCGTTGTCTATCACTACGACTGACTAAATATAAATCGTCGTGCAACACTCCCTCCAACACTGGTAAGCCAACTTTTGCTGCTAATTCAGTACAAAATAACTCATTCAACACCGAATTTTCGTGTCCTGGAATATCGGATTTAATCACATGTGAACTCACTGAACCTTCAACAGGCAGATAAATTCCTTGATCATCCACATAGACTGGTAATTTTTCTACTGTTCCTGATACTGATAATCGAACACCTTCTTCTCCAGCGAACAAAGGTTGCCACCCTTGCGGCGAACTCGCTAAGTCATTCTCTGAGAGTAGTCTATATTTTTGAGTTTTGCGCTCTTTATCTTCTACAAATAGTATTGACTCTGAGGGAACTAATGTAATGTCACCCATGCAATCACCGGCGATAGCCCCTAACAAGGAAAAGTCATCTGATACAGGAATCTCCAAATTACGTGCAACTATTTTTTTTAATTCCTGCTCAGGCAAGAGATGAGTAAAAAAAACTCTGGTTTTATCGTTTTTAATAGGATCAGTTTGTAACGGGTGTAATAAAGATAAAGGGGTTGCGTCTGGGTCATTCAACCAATCTTCGTCATACTGAAAGGTAAAATGTGCCTGCTCATCAAGCCATAGGTGCCCTATGGTTTTCGAATTACACACTACAACAATTGAATCATTCACAATGCTCTACCTCCCTGATAACCCAGCTACGCTTACTAATGGATAGCTCCAATCCTAGACAAGATAGTACCTGTAAAACCTTGCCAAGCTCTAGCGTTGATTTTCCATTTTCAAGTTCCGATAAGAAACGTGTTCCGACATTACACAGAGCCGACGTCTCTGCTTGGGTCAACTTATCCTGTTTACGTTTACTACGAACAAGCTCGCCTATATCAGCTGGAGTAATAATTATACTTTTCAAATCCTGCCTGGAATTAATCATCTTCCTCGCCCTCCAGAGAACCTTTGTATTGGTTCCCGCACAGGAATGATATAACAATTAATTTTACAAGGAAAGATGAATATGATAGATATACTTCATAACAGGCTGTTAATATTATGATTTGTTAACATTGTAGTCGCTTAGGAATTTTAGCCTAGCCAGCATCCTCGGTATAAAACTTTTCCACGTTATTCAGTTAAAAAATCAAACAACTTGATCACAAAAATTTGCTTAAAACCGTAAATTCTAGCCAATGATGCTCAGTATTTTGAGAAAGATGGGTCATGTGCCCATTGTTGAACCACCTCTCGTGGGATGGCTAATGATCCAAAATCGTAGTGAACGATTTCCTTAGCAGACAATAGTCTATAGTCATCCAACTCATGATTTAAGTGTACGATACCACTTGCTGCCACTTCATAGGCTATTATCAATTGATTTTTTTCTAAATACATATGATGCCCTAAAAATCGCCCCAGTACCCCATCAAGACCTAACTCTTCTTTAACTTCACGTAATACTGCCTGCTCGGGCTTCTCAAACTCATCGAGGTATCCAGTAATAAATGAATAAGCCTCCACTGGCCAAAGAGAGTGATGTGCAATAATAATTTTATTTTGATACTTCACAAAAGCCATGACGACAGGGACTGGGTTATTCCACTGCACAAAATCACAATCGACATTGATACACTGTAAATGTTGCGCACCATCAACATCCGCTTGTTTGAGCACATTAGCGCACTGAGGACAAAACTTCATACCTGCCACGCAAACAGTTGGCAGTAACAATTTTGATTGCCATTATTAGGGGGGACATTAGTTTTTACAACATTCATTTAGCCACTTATCTCTCATATTAATAAAAATAATGATCAGACCATTCACCAGAATACTATTGGTTTCTCCTCCAAACCGTTGCGACCGTAACATTATCCCTAGCCTCTCTGGACAATGTAGTTTTCAACAGGCTTTTCACCGCAGCACTGCCTTTATTCTTTATAAAACATTGCGATATTTCATAGTCATTCATTTCATTAGTCAAACCATCTGAGCAGAGAAAATAGACATCCCCCGGGTTAAAACGATCATAGACCACATCCGGTGAAAATTTTTTAAATGCTCCCAGAGCATTAGTAATGGTATTTGACCCAGGATGAAACTGCGCATGTTCTTGCGCCAATACTCCAAGATCAACCAGCTGCTGGACTTCACTATGGTCTTTACTAATTTGTTTAATTTTTTTACGGCGGTAACGATAGACACGACTATCTCCTGCCCACACCACCGCGCAACGACTTCCCCATGTCACTAACACTACTACGGTACTGCCAATAATTGTCCCAACTTCACGTTCAGCGGCTAACTTAAGCATTAAACGATTGGCTTTTCTTAATCGCTTTTTAACTTCATTCACCATTTGTTGCAGACTTCTGGCTTTCTTACGTTGATTAAAAGTTTTAAAATTATCGACTATTATTTTACTGGCAATATCTCCTGCTTGGTGCCCGCCCATACCATCAGCCACTAACCATAATCTTGAGCCAGGCAATTCAAGAAATGCATCTTCATTTAACTTTCGCACTTTACCAACATCAGTCATTGCCGAGCAGTGCCATTTAATTGTTGTCATAAAATATCGCTATTATTAACTTTACCAGTGTTATTATAATATCACTATAGCAAAGGATTGTGCTGACTGGATAGTCTTTAAAAGTTTCTTATGGCTAATGATGGCTTGGCATTACATTTTGCGAGGTAAAAAATTTTAATTTTGTGGGGTAAAATGCAATAGATGGCGCACGAATAAAAAGTAGTCAACAACACTAGTCTTTTTTTGTAGTTGTTATTTTAATAACAGAACGACAAGTAACAGGCACTACTTGGCTAGCGCCTGTCCTAAAAATAAAATACTTATAAGAAAGTTTGGCTAGCAAAGAAAGCCGCTGCCGTCACCAGCCCAATCACTAATACTAAAGTCTTCCAGCTCCACTTTTTAGACGGGCGGACTAGATTATCGTAATGAGCCTGCACCACTTTATCAAACCCTACATCTTTCGCTTTATCCCGCGCTTTGGGTTTAGACCTAGCTCTAAAAGACTTTCGCTTAAGCGGTTTAGGAGGCTCCACTACCGGTTTATCTTCTACTACGTCTTTCACCTTGGAAACAGGCTCCCACCATTCTGTACGAGGAACTTCTCCTGCCGCAGATTTTTTGCGCAGTATTTTTTTCGATAAAGGACCGGGAAGTGCATGCCCTGGTAGCACATCAGCCGGATACTTTAATTGATTGATACGCGTCAATAACTCCTTGCCATGCGCAGGATTGACCATATTAATAAATTGTGCCATACCACGAATAGAACGTAACATGGCAAGTCCGGTTTTACCATCCCACTGCTTGTTTTCAAACCCACTTTTTTCAATCTGATAGACTAAAGCTCTGAGTCGCTTTCGAGTCGCACGGTTAACACTCATTTTTTCATTAATCACAATCCCTGTCACTTCTTGACGACGATGCTGGCGCATTATTCTAGTTTTTGGTTTATTAATAATAAACCCTTCGTCACGAATAATTTGACGAGAGCGCCACAATAATTTTTGCACAGGACGTGCAGGAGACTTGCTAGAAAAAGTAAGGTCATCAGCATAACGGGTATACCGATAAGCCATTGCTTTTGCCATGCCCGCTAAACGTCGATCAAGACGTTGGCAAATTAAATTGCTAATAGCAGGGCTGGTCGGCGCACCCTGTGGTAATTTACGTTCACCACTGCCTACAAAATAATGTTGCCCATCTAGCTTGACCTGTTCAAAATCAAATTCAGTACAAATCAAGCCTAAAATGGTAGAAATTTGTTCACTATAACCAAAAGATCGAAACAAACCTTTCACTCGCCGATAAATAATAGTCGGAAAGAAATTTTCGAGATCAAGATTTATGACTATCTCGGAGCCCATATGATCTTTCGCATTACTTATAATAGAGCGACCTGCTACAAATCCATGGGCAGCAGTATGCAAAGGAAGTAGATTAAGAATATTATCAAGAATCCAATATTGAAGCCGTTTAAGGCGTGGCATGGGTGCTGCAATTCTTCTAATCCCACCACTTTTTTTCGACATATCAAATTGTTTATAATGTCGTAAAGTGGACACTTTACGAGAGAAACTCATAAAGCGTAATTCGGCGAGGCTAATACCCATTGCGTGGGACAGATCGTGAGCAGTCGACAGTACTGGCAATTTATTTTTCTGTAATAACTCAACATCAATAGTACTATCATTAAGAGTCGATGAGACACCTTCGCCTAAGTATAGTATTTCCGTTTGGTTTTTGACTGTCCATTCATGCTGCCGCTCACGTTTAGCTTGCTCACGCGCAGCACGATTTTCTCTATGCCGAACTTTACGTTTATTACTTTGTTTCTTACGTAAATCTTTTATCAGATTTTCAGGATCAAGCGCCTCGACTTCATCAGCCACCAAATCATGTAGTTTGTTAGCTAACTCATCTTGACGTTGTAATAGTGTTTTTTCAGAATCAGATAATTCACCTTCTTCCTGCCAAAACCCAAGCAGCTTCATGTCTTCATGAATTTTTTGATCATCGGTTTCACTGCGAATACGATCAAACAAACGCTGTCTTACACCTCGTAATTCAGATTCACTCATGACAAGTGCCTCGCATCAGCACAAAGTGGTTTATTAACATTCAGAGAAGTGACTGATATAGTCAAAAATAGTAAATTAAAACGTAGCAACAGCAAGGTCATAGCCATATAAAAAAATAACAATATGGCCTCCTTCGTAGAAACCTCAGGACTGGAGCGCTCAGACCGACGCGGGATGCCTCTATTAACGCTCATTGACTTCTCGGAAGTCATACCGCAATAGCGATAATAGGGGTTGTCCCGCCAAGTAAAGAGCGAATCAGTGATGCGTGACTGTACTAAAAACAAGAACGGTGATACACCGCCCAATAAGCAAGGTAAGCGTTCACTGCTGCTACGTATCTCTAGTGTAACAGGCATAGACTTAAGTCTCAACGGACGGATCTGTGATCATAGATTCACCAAGCAACATTGAATTTTCAGCACTTAAATTCTCTCTGTTCATTTGGATACGTAACGCTAACATATGTTCGCAAGGCCCATTTTTTAATTTATGATCCATATAGGTCTGACAATAACAACTGGCATTGATCAGTTGCTGATCAGCATTAATAATGAGATCTGGCTGGTAAGTAATCGCTAGATCACGGACAGAACCTAAGACGTGTAAAAATCCATCTTGTTGCCGCACTTCATCAATATCTACCTGCTTACCATTCACTAACGCATACGCCTTTCTTTCGAAATCATTGGTATAACGATATTGCTCTCCCAATAAGGGGCTTGGAAATATTGGACGAATTCTATAGACATTTTTATCCAAGTCATACGCTACTTGCCCTGATTGCACTTGAACTTTTAAGGCACGAGTCACTACCGAGGGATCTTCTTTTAATTCTGTAGCAAGCGAATTGACTGTATCCACACCACTTTTCTTTAGCGCCGAAAGTACACGCATTTGCACAAATTCATCGACATCGTTACTGGAAGACATTAAATCAACCATGCCTCGCCGTGACCACTCTTCTGAATGCCAGCCAGTCAATGCGAAAGTTAGCGATATAGGTCCCATATGCGCGACAAAAAATACCGGTTCACCAGTCCCCCCAGTCAACACTGTAAAATAATCCGCCACCGGAATTAGCTTTTCAAGCAATAGTAATCCTCGGCGATTCCACATTCTGTATTCATGTTTATGTTCGCCAGTATAGATAGACCTTAAACACTTTATTGTGATATTCCATGGCTCCAGAACAATGACGACAGGCTCCATTGGAGTCAGCTCAAAACGCAAGGCACTGGGTGCAGATTTTGTACGTTTACGACGCAACTGATCACAAACATTATACAAATCCATTGCTTGCAATCGAAATTTAGACATTTTACGGGTCATAGCAGAACTTATCTGCAACAAGCTTCTTGCCCATGCATCCGAAATTCCCCACGCCATATTCTGTGTATTGTCTTCTTCATGCTCAGTAGACTCCCACGCGTCAGGATCAATCCTAATAGTTGTATTTTTAAATTCACGTATTTTTTCAAATTCACGCTTGACGTCTAATTTGAAATCAATATGGGTTGTCCCTTGCGCTATTTCACGAATATTATCGAATGAGGAATAGTCACAACTAAGACGAGTGTAGACTCTTTCGTCTTGACTAAGACACTCTATAAACAACTCATCACTGCCAACCGTTAATAATGGATAGGCAATAAGCGCAGCACCGTAACGTTTATGAATTAAATAATCCAGATAGTGACGCTTGGCACGATAATAATTGCGAATGCGACTAAAACTATGATAACGCAGAGCTCGTAAATCTTGACGAATTTGCTTATGCGTTCCAGCCTCAGATTCATGCTTAGCCATATAATCGGCCATTGCCTCACTATCACGTGACTTGTACCAAAAAGCCAACTCACTGACACAACGAGGACGTACCAAATGATGATTCATGGTACTCACTTCAGACAGTATTGAAAAAGCTTCTCGAAAAGCCAGTGACTGACTTAAAGAACCGTTAAAAACAACCGGCTCACGTAAGGTGTCTGGCGCAAAAGTTATCACTGATTCGTTGGCGCTATGACTGACTTCTGTCCTATTTTTAAACCGTACTTTATGTTCCATGATTCACCTCTGCCACTATTTTTTTTGATTTTTCATGACGTGTATCAAGAATGACTAAAGGTATTTCAATGTCAGGAAAACGTTTATGTATCCCCGTCAGCAGCTCAAGAATTTTATCACGATCTGCTCGTACCATAGTAATGGACAGTGGCACGAGTATATTAGCCACCGTACGCGCGGCACTTTCAGAGAGTTGCGCTTGGTTTTGTAAAAAATGATATACCTTGTTTTTTACTTTGCGTCCTCGTTGCACCATGGATAATACGCTACGAAAATAATATTGAAGCGCCTCTACTCGCTCAGGTTGATCACTGGCATAATTATCCAAAAACCCTGTCACAAACATTTGTACGTGATGGGATGGATGCTGGCTTAGCTTCATTAAATATTCGACGCCTTGTCCTTCCTTAAAAAAATCAAGCATTAATTCATGCGCATATTGCTGAACATCTTGCCGCTCACTATCAGCAATGGCGATCAATAATTCAGGTGTCCATTCACGCTCTGAGAAATGCTCAAGAAAATATTTCATAGCAAACTGTCGTACCGCTTCCCACTCTGATTCCAAAATTCTTGCTGCCAGAACTGACTCTTGTCTCACACGTCCAACATTTGCTTCAAATGCACTAACCGCCCAATCACGCACTTCCAAAATTTCATGATTCGCCAGCACCGCCCATTGGGTCACTGAATAGGTATTTGCTTCACGGCGACTAATCAAAAATGCGCCAAATTCATTAGCGACACGAGAACGAGCATATAACATACGCCAGTTGGTATCTTTATCGATCAAGGAGATGACACTGGATAAATCTATTTTTATAATATTGAGTACGTCAGCATGAAACCCTGAGATAGGCTCCTTTCTGAATAAAAAAGGAATCAATGCAGCCAAGATTGCCTGCGCAAACTTTTCACTGCGTGGAGCCAGTACACGAATCATTGGCCGAGAGGCCTGACGAATGGCTTCATGTTCTGAAATACAAAATGACACTACCATCTCCGGTTGGTTCAGCAACACAGGTTCCGGTAACTGACTAAAAAGTTTAATCCCAATGTCGCGTACTGATTCCGCTTTTGCTTCCATTAAAGAACGAAATATTTTAACCGGTAAAAATTCAGCAGAGACCCCGTGACTTAAAATAATTTCACCTGCCACTGACTGCACTGCAGGTGAAGGATGCTGTAACAAGTCTTCAATAACCTTCATTTCTATCGCACGTACTTGGCTAGCAAACTTATGGCTTAAGACCCAGCTAATATCACGCACCACTGTTTCACGCTGTGGTTTACTGATTTCATTTCTCAGTAAAAAAGCAATCAACTTAGTAATGACTAACTGAGAAATCGCTGTACTAAATGTTAACGTCTCTATATGGTCTTTTCCCCAGCGACGCACATCCTCATAGATGCTAGTAATCACTGCTGTAAATAACTCTGCATTTTGACTCAATAAAGTCACATCGTTCTCTAACCATTCCCGACCCAATGTACGTGCTGCTCCAGCCCCTGACTCTAACAATGCCAGAACATTCTTATTTTCAAATTGATTACTTTGTCGTGTCTGCAATATCTCCATCGCAAAAAAAGCTGTCACTGAATACGGTTTTTTTAACCAGGCTTGTAAGTCACTAAAACTAATGGTGGGCCAATATTCTTTATTATCAAACAAAGCACGGCTTGCGAATCGCTGCACTAACTCACAGCAACTATGATTAATTAAGCCAACTAATAATTCAGGATATTGATCCCATAGTTCAGGCCAGGCTTCGCTACGTGCAGCCTCATGCCATGCCTGCCCTACTGTTGAAGCCTCAGCATCTAACCAAGCCCGCTTACTGGGCGCCAGTAAATAATGCTCGCTATGCTCATGAATAATGTGATTAAACGCAATATAGGTCGAAAATGCACCATACCCCTTGCTCATTACCACTATTTGCTGCCATTCTCCCTCTTCATCAACATGCCAATCACGAATATCAGTGCGCCGTGATTGTGTTCCCTGTGCTTCAGTAAAAGGTAACAATAAACCGGCCGCCATTTCACAATACGCTGGATGCGCCACCTCACCCATTCGCTTCAAAGTACGCCAACTACGCGTTCGAAAATAGTCACGGGTTTTACCGGAATAGGTAATTCGACAATCAGGCTTAGCAATTTCCTGATCAAACTGTATAAACTCAAAACTATCTGGTAAGCGAATATACTCAAAATCCCACGCAAAACGACTATACATGGAAGTCGACGTATCAATTCGCCAGGCCAATAGACCAAACACCTCTGCATCCATTCTAAACTCAGCAGATTTGTAAATTTGACGGACGACTTTGAAGTAACGGCTTTTAATCGGAATAGTACTTAAATAATCAATGATAACTGCTCGCAACCAGGGCGTTTGGTGCGATAATAAATACAAGCTAAATAACTGGTCTATCCCTTGATAGCCAGAACGAAAGGCCGACTCAAGTTCATTAATAACGACATGCCCTTGTTTCTTGTCTAGCGCCTGCTGCAATGACTCAAACAAGGTTTTATAAATGCCTGCTGATATTTTTTTATATTTTTTTACATCCGCACAATTTAATGAAGCATCCAGTGCCATACGCTTGACAAATTCTGCGCCACTGGACTCCATTAACTTATCAAGAATAGCGACTGAACTTTTTTCTCCTATACGCCCAATCGACCATGCTAAACAATAATCGAGTAAATCATCGCCCTGCCCCACAATTCCATGTAAGTCGTTTAAGGCTTTCTTAATTTCAAGTTCACCTACTCGCCAAACAACCCGCTTTAAAATTTTAGCATCTTTACTTTCAATCGCTTGATCTAAACGTAACAATACCGACTTTTCACGATCTTTAAGTGATTTGCGATAATTCTTATAATCTTCTTTGTCAATAACAGGCATATTATTTTGATCTACTCACTAGTTAATCACACGTTTTATAGAGTCCATCGACCTCAATATCGAAAAGGCTCACATCACATCATACTAGCACTCTTATGTAAGGCTGAGACCGTCTCAACCTTGCTAGCGGCCAGTGCTATTAGTCGCTCTTCGCATCATAGACTTGTTCAGCAGCAATCTTAGTCGCTTTAATCAAAGCCTCTTAAACCTGCTAGCATACAAGCTATTGACATTGCTTAAGTTGAATTTTAACCAAGCCACTAGTGCATTACAAGCTACACACTTGACGACTATTTCACCAGTACCGCCATCAAACCTTGATTTTTCTATACTAAACCACTGCTGTCCTGCTTAATAGAACTATTTTTCATCAGGCTTTAATTTTAACCATCTAACCACTGACCCATTTCAAACGACATCAAAAAGGCAGGACAAAAATAAGCCTATGACACTGCTTTCACCAGTTCAATGCCGCGATTACTAGTCAGCCATAATAATTTACACTAGCTTAAGCAACGTCTTGCAAAACTAAACAAGATCATCGCTCAGTAAAAATTGTTCAACAAAATAGCACACACATTCATTTCCAGGAAGTATTCGATAATCAGGCTACATTTTCTTTTGTTTCTTGTTTATAATCGGCAAAAATTTTATGGAGACAATATGAAGCACGGTACTTTAGGTCAACGGTTGCGTTACCGTTTCGACAATTTTATTTCAAAAGGCGGCTGGTCAATTTTTATTAGTCTACTGGCTGTTTTTATAACATCACTAATCATTATATTTAGCATTCGAGCAACTATCTTTTATGTCTACCCTGAAGCATCAAAAGAATTCGACACACTGCTCAGAAACTTGTATATCTCATTTTTGGAACTGACTGATCCTGGCAGCATGGCGCAAGATAAAGATTCCTCAGGCTGGTTTAAATTAACAGCTATCATGGCAGGAATCAGCGGCATTGTTATTATGTCAATGCTGATTGCGATCATCACCACTGCACTTGATCAAAAATTAGCTTTTTTACGTAAAGGGCATTCAAAAGTAATGGAGCAAAACCATACCCTAATCCTTGGATGGAATGACAGAGTGATTGAAATTATACGTGAACTTATCCTTGCTAATGAAAGTGAACGTAGCCCTGCTGTGGTCATACTTTCCGATCTTGAAAAAGAGTATATGGATGATATTTTAAACACTCAGTTAAAAAACCGCCTTAGCACACGTATTATCACACGTTCAGGTAACACCGCTTCAGTCACTGATTTAGCCAGGGTATCCATTGAAAGCTGTCGCTCCGTAATTGCTGTAGCCCATTGCAGTGACACTGCGAGCACTGACAAAAAAGACGCCAGTGATGCACGAGTCATCAAAACAGTCCTAGGGATAATTACTTCAAAGCCTACTGACAAACAATATAATATTGTGACTGAAATTTTTGAACTGAGAAATAGAGCAGTCATCGAAAGTATCTCACCAACAGAAGTGATTACTGTTGATACACAAGATATTCTGGCAAAGTTATTAGCACAAACCTCACGCTCAAGCGGTTTAGCGATCGTCTATGGGGAAATTTTGTCATTTGATGGCTGTGAAATGTATTTTTACACAAGCCATTGGAAAGAGTCTAAATTTGGTGATCTGCAATACCACTTTGAAGATGGCGTTCCTATTGGCATTCGAACAAATAACAAAGTGACTATAAATCCTGACGCCAACACCATCATGAAAGCTGGTGATGACATACTAATAGTCGCCGAAGATGATTCTACCATTCGATTTCAAAAAAATTCAGTCACCCAAGTAAAGCCGCTTAAGTTAAAACCAGGGCGCTTGAACATACAACAAGAACGAACTCTATTGCTAGGCTGGAACGCTAAAGCGAGAGTGTTTATTGAGCAACTTGCTGATTATGTCAAACAAAATTCGGTGGTCGACATAGTAATCAAGCACCCGGCACCAGCAATTATTAACACGATTAAGGAACTACAAGCACGACTTAGCCACATAACGATCAATCTTTATAATCATGATCCTATGCTTCGTGAAACACTACTTGAACACGACCCCTTTTCTTATAACGATATTATTATTTTAAGCCAAGGCGATGAGATTAGTAATCCTGAGAAAACAGACTCAGAAACTATCATCATATTACTTTTATTACGTGCGATATTTGCGGAAAACCCTAAAAAAGCACGAAGAACCAAGCTAATCACTGAGGTACTGAACTCTGAAAACAAAGAGCTTATCTCACAAACAGGTGTTAATGACTTCATTATATCCAATCGATTTATTAGTAATATTCTCGCACAAATTAGCGAAGAGCCTGATATAAAAGCTGTTTATGATGATCTATTTGAAGAGGATGGGTCGGAGATATATTTAAAACCGCTTAGCTTATATCTAAAAAAACTACCGAATAAAGCAGTCAAGTTTTCAGATCTTATGCATTTAGCCCAACAACGAAATGAAATTTGCATTGGCTTTAGAAGCCATAAAGACATTGACAATATTAGCAAAAACTTTGGCGTTAAAATGATTCCCAATAAAAATAAAACTTATTTATTGCACCCAGATGACAACCTGGTAGTGGTCGCTGCGGACGAACTCTGAACGAATAGAAAAGGCAGAAAAATTACAAGAGGGATTCGTAACATCGCTCATCGAATTTATCTGCCTTGCCTGTTTAATTATTACATTTATACTATTTACCGCTGTAACAAATAGCGCATAACATGTCGTCCATGTCCTACGTAACAAGAGTGATTAAATGTATATTTTTGAATTACATTTAATGCTTTAATAGCATCACGTCTATTGTATCGAAAGCGAAATAAATAACGCCTACCTTCAGCTAACATCCAATGGCCACGTCGGGTTCTTACCAAACGTAACAAGACAGGACTAAAACTAGCACAATGTTCACCCCGTAAACGATACCCTCTTGGTGCAGCTGAATTCGTTAAATAATAGCGAAATACAGCCTTCGGATAACCAATAGTACATTGCTTAGACATTCGATAATGCCTTAAAACGGTAATCGCTCGCTGCGCACTTCGACGACGAGTAAAATGTAATAATGGCGCTCGATCAACAACAGCCCAATGACGTCTGGAGCCCACTATTGCCAAATGGTTGGGGCTAAATGCGCTACAGTTTTCACGTATAGGTGCTGCCGCTCGCCCCTGATGCCCATTCGGAACACCACCCCGCCGTCTATCATTATGACCTTGACGAGCAGGAACT
>UOFL01000041.1_pt1 | contig 72242 bp, 66 predicted proteins | sample 1990081 | NCBI WGS metagenome assembly UOFL01 (sample SAMEA4728526, study PRJEB27164) | hydrothermal vent metagenome | biome: marine basaltic hydrothermal vent biome; feature: marine hydrothermal vent; material: mineral | place: Pacific Ocean | collected 2011-06-14/2011-07-23 | depth 1741 m | reverse complement strand
TGCTTTAGTGCTTTAGTGCTTTAGTGCTTTAGTGCTTTAGTGCTTTAGTGCTTTAGTGCTTTAGTGCTTTAGTGCTTTAGTGCTTTAGTGCTTCAATTTTAGCCTTGGCGTGCGGTTTTCTGAACGACATAAATAAATACCAACATTAATTAGCACTTCTTTAATATTTCCGTAAAGCAATTAAAATAATTGGGAACTTAAGGAGTCAGTCTTTGTCTGAAATTATGTTAATAGGAATTTATAGACCATATAGTGAAACAACTAATAACATTAGTTTTATTAATGACACTTTCTCTGTTAGTGGTTGGCAAACCCCAGGTGGGGATTGGCTATGGGCAGACTGCCCCTGAATTCAGCTTAACGGACTTATACGGAAAAAAAAGAAAGTTAAGCCAATTGACAAAAAAAGGGCCTGTTTTATTAGTATTTTGGTCAATAAACTGTCGTTATTGCCATGCAATGATACCGGCGTTTAATAAAATTGACCGAATTTATAGGTCAAAAGGCTTAACATTAGCAGCAGTCAATGTAGGGCAAGAAAGCCAGGCAGAAATACAAAAATATGCACGTCATAATAAGATGACTTATATGATATTAAATTCAGACCAAGGTCAAAATGTAATATTACGGCTTTACCAATTACGCGCAACACCGACTATCAAATTAGTCGCTGTAGACGGCACTATCCGGTTTCATGGGTACCGCTTACCCAGTAGGGCACTATTGGATGCCGTATTATCAGAATAAAACATCAGTCATTAATATGTTTTTTCTGTGAATATCAACAAAATCTACTCCACCCTTCTGAAGCCTGTGCTTCAGCTTAAGCAGGTTCGAATTTAGAATCTGCTTTTTTCTGCGCGTAAACTATAGATTTTTGGCTGTTTTGAGTTCAATACTGGTTTTTTGCATACAAATATCTATAATAGCCTGCAGTTAAACATTCTTACTATAAAGTACTAAACCCAAATGCCCAAACCACAAGCTTATATTTCTTTTGCTAACCAATTAAATGAATTTTGCGGAAAAATGGTTGCATGGTTAATCGTAGCCATGATATTAGTCACCATCGCTCTAGTGAGTTCTCACTTCTTATTTAACAGTAGCTCTCGTATGGTGGAAGAATCTGTTATTTATATGTTTGCTATAGTATTTATGGTGGGTGTTTCTTACACCTTAAAACATAATAACCACGTACGAGTCGATATTTTTTATAACAAAATGTCCTCTCGTCAACGTGCCTTTGTAGATCTCGGTGGCACCTTATTGTTTTTGGTTCCGTTTTGTCTTGTTGTTTTTTGGTTGAGCCTCACTCCTGTTATTAATAGCTGGAATATATTAGAAGGAGCAAAAGACAGCGGTGGTATCCCTGCATTATTTATTCTGAAGAGTTTTCTATTAATCATGCCTAGTTTGCTTCTTATACAAGGAATCGCTACTATTTTATTGTCTCTGCAAACATTAACTTCCAAAAAGCCTCAGCAAGCTGACAATCAACAAGAGCTCGGTTGAGATTATGGCCTTATTATTAATTTTTGTTGTTTGCGGTGTTATTTTATTAGGCTATCCGGTGGCATTTACGTTAGCAGGTGTTGCCCTAATATTTGCGGGAATAGGGGTTATTACTGGTAGTTTCAATATTAACCTCCTTGGCTTGATCCCTGACAGAATATTTCATGGGGTAATGTACAAACCATTATTAATTGCTATTCCACTGTTTATTTTTATGGGGGTTATGCTCGAACGATCTAAAATTGCAGAACGCCTGCTTGATACAATGGCATTGTTATTTGGCCCTATGCGTGGTGGACTTGGCATCTCAGTAATATTAGTAGGTATGCTGCTTGCCGCAAGCACAGGCATTGTTGGAGCAACAGTAGTGACCATGGGTTTATTGTCTTTACCCAGCATGAGTAAACGAGGCTACGACCCCAAAGTAGCTACTGGAATAATTTGTGCTTCAGGGACCCTCGCACAGATTATTCCTCCGTCAATTGTTTTGATTATGTTAAGTGATGTACTGTCCAATGCCACCACCTCGGGTGGTGTTACCGTTTCAGATTTATTTATAGGCGCTATTATCCCTGGCGTTATGTTAGTGGCCTTTTATATTTTATATGTTATTTATTTGGCCATAATGAAACCCCACACAGTGCCTGCAGTACCGATTGAAGAACGTTCGCAAGTCAGTAAGAAGGAATTATCGATCCAAATATTGACTGTTCTATTACCCCCTATTCTCCTTATTCTATTTGTACTTGGCTCTATACTCACTGGTTTAACGTCGCCGACTAATGCAGCCGCAGTAGGCGCCTTAGGCGCTACTGTACTAGCGATGGTCGCCGGTAGTTTTAATCTATCTATATTACGTGATGTCTCATTACGCACTATGGACACTACCAGTATGATCATGATGATCCTGATTGGTTCGACTATTTTTAGTTTAGTGTTTAGAGGATTTGGCGGCGATACAATGGTCGAGGGGTTTTTAAAATCGTTGCCTGGCAACGAATATTCCGCGCTATTATTTGTCATGCTACTGATATTTGCATTGGGTTTTATTCTGGACTTCTTTGAAATCACATTAATAGTGGTTCCGATCGTTGGTCCTATTTTGATTGGGATGGGCTTTCATCCTGTTTGGCTTGGAATTATCATTGCGATTAATTTACAAACTTCATTTTTAACACCACCGTTTGGATTCTCCTTATTTTATTTGCGGAGCGTGACCCCTCCCAACATAAGTACAGGCCAAATATATAAAGGGGTATTACCTTTTATCGCGATTCAACTATTTGTTTTAATATTAATCGTTGTATGGAAAGACCTCGCTACCTGGCTGCCTGAAATTGTTGAGCAAGCCCGTAAAGCGAATTATTAAGAACTTATTGAGACACTGCTAATAGACTGCTTATATCAGGCACTCAATAGAGTACAACTGTCTGGTAGGCGCTCACTCGTCATGAGGTGTTTTTCAGGCTTACCGAGATAATTTCCTTGCACGAAATCTACCCCTATTTCTCGAAGGGCAAACAGTGTTTCACGATTTTCAACATATTCAGCAACGGTTTTTTTGTTGAGGGCGTGTGCCACTTGATTGATCGCTGTTACCATTGCAAAATCGACACTACTCTCAGTCACTCCTTTCACAAAAGATCCATCAATTTTAATAATATCGACTGGAAGATGTTTTAAATAAGTAAACGAATTGAACCCAGAACCAAAATCATCCAGAGAGAACTGACACCCTATCTCTCTAAGATCCTCAATCAATTTCACTGCTCGATTAAGATTTTTGATCGCTGCAGACTCTGTAATTTCAAAGGTAATGGCAGAGGGGTCCACATTCGTTTCCTTAAGCAACTGTCGAATAGTGGGTAATAGAGCCCTATCTTCAAAGGCATGCCCCGAGAGATTAATGGCAAATCGACATTTATTGCCTTTTTGATGTTGCTTATGCAAATTACGTATTGAATGCTCTACCACCCAACGATCAATATGCTGTATTAAACCGAAACGCTCTGCAGCAGGTAGAAAACCTCCCGGCAAAACAATTTGACCGTCATCACAAGGCATTCTAATTAAGACTTCATAATCATGTATTAGACCTGTTTTAACAGAAACAATAGGCTGATAAACTTGTAAGAATTTCCCTTTATCCAACATTTCTCGCACCCGTGCTGCCCACCCCATATCAGCCGCCATACCATTCTCATTACCTTCTTTCTTATCATATATATTAATGCAATTGCGTCCTCGAGATTTTGCAATATGACAGGCAAGATCAGCATGTGCCATCGCATCATCCGCATTATTAGTTTGGCTATCAATCAAGGTAGCCCCTATACTACAAGTAACATTAATCGAGTTCCCTTCATGTAAAAAACGATAGTCCTCAAATAACTTACGAAATTTGTCAGCTCCCATACTCAAATTTTCGGCAGAGATATTGTAAAGCAACAGCGTAAACTCATCACCACCAAACCGTGATAATAGTTCTCCTTCACGAACATGTGGTAACAGCATTTTACTGATTTCGACTAACAATTTATCGCCAGCGGCATGCCCCAAAGTATCATTCACATATTTGAACTGATCAAGGTCAATATATAACAAGCCACAACTTCCCGCACTTCTTGTCATACGTGCAGTGACACGTTCTAGCTCCTTCTGAAAATAGCGCCTGTTAAATAAACCAGTCAGGACATCATGTTCGGCTTGATAAGTAAGCTGTTTTTCAAATGCTTTCTTTTCTGAAATATCACGTGCTGTACCTGTAATTTTCTGGACATTACCCAAAACATCGCATTGCGCTTTGGCATTAAAACTTAAATAATGAGCGTGACCAGCCGTATCCAAATGCACAGTTTCAAATTGAAAAAGTTCTTTTCCTCTTAAAATTTCCTGAAAAGCAATTGATTCCTGGGCGGCATAATCAGGATCGCGAAACTCGCTAATATTCATACCAATCATTTCTATAGGTTCACGTCCATAGATAGTGAACGCCGCTTTATTGAGGTAAGTCCAGTGTCCTTCTGCATCCATACTCCATACCAAATCATGCGCTGTCTCTACTAAATCTCGATAGCGCGCTTCTGCATTTTTTTGCTTTATTTGCGCCGCCTTGCGGTCAGTAATATCTGCGACGAGACAGGTATACATAAGTTTATCGCTCAACCACACTTCACTGACCCGAACCGACATAGATCGACGTCGGCCATTTCGCTGTAAGCCTTCTAGCTCTTGTTCCCCTATTTTGATTTGCACATTGTGACTTAAATCAAATAGCCCTGGTAACATTCGCGTCATCAACTTACCTCGAGCTTCATGTGCTGTATGACCAAAAAGTTTTTCTGCAGCCTGATTAAATGTTTCTATTATTCCTTTTGAATCTATGACTATAATACCTTCCGCCGCATTATCAACTACAGCGTGCATATGCGACTGTTGGTCAGCAAAACGTTTAAAAACTCCACTGATAGACTGCATCAAATAACCAATTTCATCTGTAGAGCAGGGTTTTAATTTCGCAAGATCAGCATGAGTACTCGCTCCACTACGGCCAAGAAATTCTTGTACAGGCAGCAATGAAGTTTTGAGACTACGCACGGACATGAAGGTTGCTGTCATCACCACAATAAGCATTAACACTAATAGAGTTCCACCAATAGGATCTATTTCATTCGTGATCTTAAAGTGATAAGCCGCTAACAATCCCATGCATATCAACGGAACCACTGCCCCCACCTGAAACAAACGAGATTTTAGGCCATGATATATTTGTTGTAGCCCAAGAAACCGAACTAGTTGGCCAAGTTTGTCCAGAGTAAATAAATAAGCGGGCAGCGCTATTAAGTATGACACCAGTAATTGCAATGAGATAAAAGACACCGAGTGCCCCAAACCTTTACCGACTAATGTTTGCATTAAAATCAGGTTAATTAGTAAAGGAGTGATACAAGCATAGAATACAAAGAATCCCCAATAATGCTCAGTAAAAATACGCAAACGCTTATAAAGCTGAATTGGAGCATCCTGGTTGTTACGATCATATTCAGCCCACCTCACAATCGGGTCCAGAAACTTCCAAAAATGAACCAATATGAGTAATAGCATGGCTCCACTAAACAATAAATAATATTTTTGTTGGGCAATTATCACTATTTCAGAAAGAGTGATAAGCCCTAGCACTGATGCGGCCCATAAATTTATTACTGGTGTAATGAGGAATGTAAAAACAATTAAAGTTGTGAATTCTCTTTTAATCTGATGAAGATGTGTCAGCATATTGACTTATACCTTGCAGTGGAGAATAATTTTATTGTTATTGCGAAAAATATTCCAACTTGCCTTATTTTTGTAAAGTAATTGTTAATAGTGCTATCAATCAGCTTTTGGAAAAATGTTGTTGCTTAAGTTTGGAACAACAAGTCGAACAAAGGAAAAGCCATCACTACACAAGCAGAGAGTAAAATTGTAATAGAGTCTCTGATTTTTAAGCGCCATTATTGATATATTTCAAAAATAGTATTTTAAAATAACAGATCCATAAGCTCTTGATCGGTTCTGTTAGTAATGCTGATAATCCGCTTCTATAAACTTAAACCCAACAGTTGTGACTAATGAGCCGAGAGACATCCAACCACTGACAATTTTGCCTAAAATAAAGACAGATCGTCAAACATCCAACACAGTTAATGTCAAAATATTGTAGACTCGTTTTCTCTTGTTTAATTTTTCTACAGCCTAAAGTCACATAAGATGCTTGATCTAGCTTACGGTCTGCTAGTTGACTCCACTACTTTTAAGGCTAGCCAACAGTTTGAGGGATAAGACAACTATAAGCCGTTATTGTCATACTTTTTGATGCTTCCACATTTTGAAAGGTGAGCAATCTATATATTTCACTAGTCATCAATCGACATTAGATCTTTAAGTCGCATTAATCTTTAGGTCTAGGCTAAAGTCTCTGCTATTCTACACTTACTACAAATCATACAAATACGAGCTTATGATTTATTCTGTGCAATGACGCAAACTGTTTGGCTAAGACAATATCAAAGTCATAAGCCCGATATGGCTACATCCAGCATTGATGATAACCCATCAGAAAGTCTCATTAAGTTTGAGTATCTTATAATATAAATTGCTGAATCCTGAGAAAAGGAAAGAACATGAAACGTAGAGATTTTGTTAAAAGCCTAGGAGTAACCGCCGTAGCGTCAAGTACGCTCCTCACTGCTTGTACTCCAGGCGAATCAAATTCCTCAACTAATGTAGAGAGTAACGGTAAAAAATTTAAATGGGATATGGTAACCACATGGCCAAAAAATTTTCCTGTACTTGGTACTGGCGCTAATATGCTAGCAAAGACTATTACCGAAATGAGTGGTGGTCGTATAGAAGTTAAAGTACACGGCGCAAAAGAGTTAGTGCCTGCATTTGGAGTTTTCGATGCAGTATCGCAAGGCAGTGTACAAATGGGACATGGCTCAGCCTATTACTGGAAAAGCAAGTCGGCCACCTTTCAGTTTTTCTCATCCGTTCCTTTTGGCTTGACTGCACAAGAGATGAATGGCTGGATGTATTACGGAGGCGGTCTCGAACTTTGGCAAGAAGCTTATGCCAAACATGGAGTATTACCACTGCCGGCTGGTAATACTGGTGTGCAAATGGGGGGATGGTTCAATAAACAGATCAATGCTGTGGATGACTTGAAAGGCCTAAAAATGAGGATCCCTGGACTCGGCGGGGAAGTTCTTAAACGGGCTGGTGGCACTCCTGTGACACTCGCTGGCGGCGACTTACTTACTTCTTTATCATCTGGAAACATTGACGCTGCTGAATGGGTAGGACCTTATAATGATTTAAGTTTTGGCCTACACAAAGCCGCCAAGTATTACTATTATCCTGGGTGGCATGAACCTGGCACTACCCTTGAAACCATCATCAATAAAAAAGCCTATGATCAATTGCCTGCCGATTTACAAACCATTGTAAAAGTGGCCGCCAAAGCAGTGAATATGGACATGCTCTCAGAGTACACAGCACGCAACAATCAGGCACTACAGCAATTGGTGAATGATCATAAAGTACAATTAAAACGTTTTCCTGATGAAGTTATGAAAAAACTCAAACAATTTTCTGATGAGGTCGTTAATGACTTAGCTGCAAAAGACCCCTTCAGCAAAAAAGTGCATGCTTCCTTTGGCAAATATCGTGATCAGGTTGTTGCCTGGCATGATATTTCAGAGAGAGCTTACTTAAATTCACGTGCACGTTAGATTCAACTTAAGCGACGATATTGATAGGAAACTTTTACTACAAAGTTTCCTAGTCTTTATTGATTGATGGCTATTATATTTTTATGCACTTTGTAAATTAGCATAAGCCAATACTAACCATTTACTACCCGCCCGCTCAAAATTCACCTGTACACGCGCACTGCCACCCTCTCCTTCAAAGTTTAAAACAACCCCCTCTCCAAATTTTTTGTGCTGAACTCTTTGACCTAGAGAAAATTCAAAATCGTCTTGCATCATCACTGTGGATCGCTGGGGTTTACGAACTTGAGGACGCCGCGTCGTTGGCCGACTTACTTGTGCACGAGGACGAATTTCATTAATTGATTCAGACGGTATTTCTTTAATAAAGCGAGAAGCTTTTTGATAATTTTCGCTGCCATGTATACGCCGTGTTTCAGCATAACTGACAATTAACTTCCGTTCAGCACGAGTCATTCCGACATAACATAGTCGTCGCTCTTCTTCTAAATTAAGATTATCTTCCAAAGAGCGACTATGAGGAAATAACCCTTCTTCCAAACCAGTAATGAAGACTAAAGGAAATTCTAAGCCTTTAGCAGAGTGGAGGGTCATTAACTGTACGAAATCATCTGTATCAGTCGCTTGTGACTCTCCTGCTTCTAATGCAGCATGTGACAGAAATGATGCTAACTCTGTCATGTCTTCATCTTCTTGTGGCTTCTCGAATATTTTAGCTGCATTAGTTAATTCTTGAACGTTCTCTATTCGTGACTGCCCCTTCTCTGACTTATCTTTACTGTAATGTTCAATCAAACGGCTTGTTTCAACGACGTAATCCACCTGCTCTGCCAACTTGAAATTTCCAGCAAATCCTTGTAATTGATCAATCAAGTTCACAAACCCAGAGATAGCATTTTGTGCTCGTGCCGCGAGTTGGCCACTCGACAATAATGACAAAGTAGCCTCCCACATAGTAATACTATTACCACGTGCGATATCACGTATCATTGCCACACTACGATCGCCAATGCCACGCGTAGGAGTATTAATGACTCGCTCAAACGCAGCATCATCACTACGGTTTGCCATTAAGCGCAAATAGGCAAGGGCATCTTTAATTTCAGCCCGATCAAAAAAGCGCAAGCCTCCATATACTCGATAGGCGATACCACTGCTAATTAACACTTCTTCAAATACACGTGATTGGGCATTCGAGCGATATAAAATGGCGCAGTCCTTAATAGAATTACCATCAGTCACCCACTGTTTAATTCGCTCTTTTACAAAATGCGCTTCGTCCAGCTCATTAAATGCAGCGTACAAGTCAATTAATTCGCCTTTATCACCTGCCGACCATAACTCTTTCCCCATACGACCTGTATTAATTGAAATCAGTGCATTGGCAGCACTTAAAATATTACCCGTTGATCGATAATTTTGTTCAAGACGCACCAGATTTTTACCACAAAATTCTTTCTGAAAATGATGCAAATTTTCAACACGCGCACCACGCCACCCGTAAATAGATTGATCATCATCCCCGACTACAAATACTTTTCCAAACTCACCGGCTAACATTTTAATCCAGGCATACTGAAGAGTATTAGTATCTTGAAACTCGTCAACCAATATATGCGCAAATCTCTGTTGGTAATGCTGTAGAATGGCAGGCTTATCACGAAACAACTCAAATGACCGCAATAACAATTCTGCAAAATCAACCAACCCTGCCCTTTGACAAGCTTGTTCATATGCAAGATACACTTGGATCAATTGTGTTTGATAAGGATCGCCACCCGAATCTAGCTGAGCAGCCCTATACCCATCATCTTTTCGATCATTGATATACCACTGAATTTTGCGAGGAGGCCATAATTTCTCATCAAGCTCCATTCCTTTGACAATTCTTTTCACCACGCGAAACTGATCATCTGAATCAAGAATTTGAAACCCTTGAGGCAAATCTGCTTCAGCCCAATGAGAACGTAATAAACGATGCGCCAAACCATGAAAGGTACCCACCCACATACCGGATAAAGTCCCGTTAATCATCTCTTCAATTCGACCACGCATTTCTGCAGCCGCTTTATTGGTAAAAGTAACTGCTACAATATTTTGTGGAGACATATTCTCAACAGCTAATAGCCATGCGATACGGTGAACCAGAACACGGGTTTTACCACTGCCTGCACCCGCCAAAATTAACGTGTGATCTGTAGATGCAGTGACAGCTTGTCGCTGCGCATCATTTAAAGAGTCGATTATATGACTGACATCCATTACATAAGTACCAAGTTTTGTATGAGAGTTTCTGTTACAGCGATTGTTTAAATTGAAAATTACTATTTAAAAATCAAGAGATCAGGCGAGTAGCCGACTGTTAATTTTCGTTAAACCTGTCATTGACAAACTGACAACATAATAGTCAATCCGAGCAGAAACTCCCAAAATGAAATTGCGTAGAAATAAAAAGCCATCATAACAGAAGCTCAGTAGCAAGCACAATTCGCCGAGTACAATTCATTTAGAGCATCACTGATAACATCTCAGAGATAAGATTACTATTGAACAACGTCAGACACACTGTGAAGCATGGAGCGAATAACAGCCATATTAATTAGGATTCTCAACTCTGCCGCCTGTATTATGTGACTTTAGTGTCATAATCAGAAGTGGAGCAGCCATCTCGCCAACATAAGCGATTGATCAACACAGTCTTTACCGATATTATAGTCAAACAACAAGACTGAGAAATGGCTTAAGCTCATGAATAATAACATGAGATCTTATGCGTCATCACGGTGAGATTGCTGTTTAACAAATTCCATTTAGAAGTGAAGAGTGAAACGGATAGCATAATTTTTAACGCGTTACTGATACTACATTGAGACCACGGCTTAGTCAGTGGCTCTGTGAATAGATAATTATAATGTATATAATCGGAGCAGCACATGGATTCATTTATGATTGTGTTTTATAAGGTATTTTCTTTTTTTGGTTTTTTACTATTTTTCACAGTGATTGGCGCAGGAACTTATGATGTACTCAATATTGAGAATGACTTCGAATATAGTCAATTGCACCTGACAGATTCAGGCGTTATTAAACATGGCTTCGTAATTGATGCTCATATTTTTTGTGAAAATAAATATCTCGCTTTAGAAGTTAGCGAATTAACTTTTTACTATAAAAAGGCAGGAGCAAAACGTGAGGCCGATCTTAAGTTAGCTTCTATTTGTGCCAAGTGGAAACAAAGTAATATCTCAGTTCCTATTAAAGCACCTATCGATCCCGCTACAAATGATAAAGCCACTTGATACTTTAAAAATACTAATCCCCGCTAAAACCGCAAACCATGCCCATAACCTTATCAGGTGACTAGGTTGAATATTCGACCAGCACCTGATTTGTTATCGATATCACTATACTCACTTGCGCGCTTATTCGCGGATATAATAGGTAATTTGTCAGAACTCTGCGCCTGAACAGAGACATTTTCCTGCCCTGCTGCTTTATTAGCTCTAATCTTACCTGACTCAGACTGTTCGTCTTCACTGAGCACCTTTTCATTGCCAGAAGACTTGATTAGGCCTGACTCTTTGACCTCTTCTTGCTTGGATACCTTTTGTTCGCGCTCTTCAATTTTTTGTTGCTGGCTCTCTGACCGTGCTGCAAACATTAGTTGTGATGCTTTAGCCGATACTCTCTGATCCTGAGCTGATGGAGTTGCTGGTGCTAATGCAGCAGCACGTATTCGTTGTGCCTTTATTAAAGTGGCCTCTGGCGTTTGTGCTTGCGATGAGTCTATACTGACTTCGCCTCCTGTCGCGTAACGACGCCCATCAGGACCTTTCGTGTATTCAAACTTGGCCCCTGATTTTGCAAGACTTCCTGCTGCTGCTAAATGTGCCGATTCGTGTGCTTGGACTTCTCTTTCACGCTTGGATAGCGATGCTATTTGTTCACGTTCTTCAGGAGATAATGACTCTTTATTTTTCGTCTCATTACCATATTGTTCACCCTCATCCTGTTTTCGATTAGCTTGCTCAGGCTTACTATCCTCCTTTACTTCCGCCTCGCCAGTAATGTTGCCACTAGTATTTTTAAGGTCGATATTTTTGAATTCTGTCGCTGTATCAGCACCTGGAGGTACCAGTGCTTCCACTTTTCGTTGTGAGCTCTTCTCACTAGTATTAACACCTGCTTGAAATGCATAGCTACTCGCTGATGAAATATTCATATATCACCATATCGCTCTTTGTAAAAGCCTGCTCAAGTAAATTTTCAAAAAGAATTTAAGCCTTGATATTAATAATTGAACCGATCGTATCAGAAGTTATTTGTAGTGCCTTTGCAGACGCCTTAACTTGTAATGAATTCATTTTTAGCTCGACCATGGATTGAGCTAAATCTTTTGGACTATTTGCATTGAATTGCGCTGCACTAGCAATTTCAGCTGCATTTTTTTTTGCTCCCTGCAAACCACGCTGAATGCCCAATACGGAATTCTGTAGTGCAGATATACCTGACATAATGACTCACCTTATTCCTATATCCTCTATTAACACGAACTACCCTTGATAAGCTTAACGGCCAACACTCAAAAATATTTAGTGATTTAGCTCACAAAATGTAAAACCTCTATAATCCCCACGTAAGTCACTGTAAATTATACAGTTAATCTCTTGAAAATAATATTGGCATTCTCCTAATGAGTTATTTATACTGCGCCGGAATCGATAAATAGATAAATGACAAAAGAGAGAAAATGAATGGCAAATTTTTTAGCAAATGTATTTGGTAATTCGCCAGTAAAACCCATGCAAAAACACATGGCAAAAGTGTTTAGTTGTGTGTCTAAATTACCTGAGTTTTTTGATGCAGTATTTAATAAGGAGTGGGATAAAGTCACTCAGCTACGTGATAAAATTTCTACCCTTGAGCGTGAAGCTGATGAACTAAAAAAGAATATTCGTTTGCAACTTCCCACCGGCATGATGCTTCCCGTTTCAAGGCGTGACCTTCTTGAAGTGCTTACCATGCAAGATAAAATTGCGAATAAAGCCAAAGATATCTCAGGATTAATTTTTGGCCGCAAGATGGAATTTCCAAACGTTGTGATTGAACACTATACAAAATTCGTTAGTCGCTGTGTTGATGCAACCAAACAAGCACAACGCACCATTAACGAACTAGATGAATTAGTTGAAACAGGATTCCGAGGTAAAGAAGTTAGGCTAGTAGAATCTATGATTGTAGAATTGGATGCGATTGAACAAGACACTGACTCTATTCAAGTCAAAATTCGATTTGCACTATTTGAGATAGAAAAGGATCTTCCCCCCATTGATGCCATGTTTTTATATAAAATCATCGAGTGGACTGGCGAGGTTGCTGATCTTGCACAACGAGTCGGTAGTCGTTTGCAATTAATGCTTGCCAAATAATAAGTAGGGGGAAATAAAATGGAATATGCATACATCTATGTCACGCTAGCAGTTATTTTTGGCCTATTTATGGCTTGGGGTGTGGGAGCTAACGACGTCGCTAATGCGATGGCTACCTCAGTCGGGTCTAAAGCAATTACGCTTAAACAAGCAATCATTATCGCCGCCATATTTGAATTTACCGGTGCCTTTTTGGCCGGGGGCGGAGTCACTAAGACAATTCGCAAAGGAATCATTGATCCTGAAGCAATCACAGCGATCCCTAATGGACAACTACTTTTGATTTATGGCATGTTAGCTTCACTGCTCGCAGCAGGAATATGGTTAATGCTGGCCACACGCAAAGGGTGGCCAGTCTCAACGACGCATAGTATTGTAGGAGCGATTGTTGGCTTTGCTGCTGTAGGAATTGGTGTTGAAGCAGTGCAGTGGGGCAAAGTAGGCTTTATTGTTGCGAGCTGGGTTATCTCGCCTCTACTTGCTGGAGTAGTTGCCTTTTTTCTCTTTATCAGTGTGCAACGCCTGATTTTGGATACTGATGACCCACTAAAAAGTGCAAAAAAATATGTTCCTTTTTATATATTTTTAGTCGGCTTTATTATTTCTTCAGTCACTATCTTTAAAGGATTGAAACATTTAGATCTTCACTTTACTTTGATTGAAGGATACGCATTAGCATTTATTATCGGCATTGTTATGATGTTTGTTGGTAAACAAATGGTGAATAAAGTACAAGCAATTGCTAGCGAAGAGAAGTCATTTCACTTCGCCAGTGTTGAAAAAGTATTTGCCGTGTTAATGATGGTCACTGCTTGTGCCATGGCTTTTGCTCATGGATCCAACGATGTCGCTAATGCAATTGGCCCTGTTGCATCAGTAATAGATCTCACTAAAGCGACCTCTTCGAGCTTAAGCGCTAATGTGCCATTACCCCCCTGGGTTTTGTTAATTGGTGGTGCAGGCATCGTACTTGGTTTGCTCACCTATGGTTACAAAGTCATTGATACTGTAGGACGAGGCATTACTGAACTAACACCCAGTCGAGGATTTGCAGCCACACTTGCCGCAGCCATCACAGTTGTTGTGGCGTCTGCCACCAAATTACCTATCTCCACCACGCATACTTTAGTAGGTGCCGTATTAGGGGTAGGTTTTGCGCGTGGCTTAGCAGCTGTCAACTTACGTGTTGTTCGCACTATATTTATGTCATGGATTGTGACGCTTCCTGCAGGTGCTGTACTCGCCATTATGTTTTTCTTTATGCTGAAGGGTATCTTTCTATAACTCTATAATACTTGATACAACAGGATGAGAATTAGAAAACATTGACAACCTTTTCTATGACTGTCTTATCTATGATAGGGAAGCTCCCTATCATAGATAAGACAGTCATAGAAATAAGATCGGACTCATTATTATGACTTAATGAATACCGCTTAACATACAGGATCTAATATGACAGACCAATATGCTGTAATGGGTAATCCCATCTCTCATAGCAAATCACCTTATATCCACACTTTATTTGCACAACAAAGCCAACAAGATTTAGAATACTCAGCAATTGAAGTTCCACTTAATGGATTTTCACAAGCAGTAAAATCATTTACTGCGACACAAGGTCGCGGCTTAAATATAACGGTTCCCTTTAAACAAGAGGCATGGAAATTAGTCGATACTCATAGTGAACGTGCAATACGCGCACAAGCAGTTAATACCATTATTGTAAACTCTGATAATAGTCTTACTGGCGACAATACTGATGGCTTGGGAATGCTTGCTGATATTAGCAGAAATCACTCAATAAACATTCAAGGTCTTGATGTGTTGGTCATAGGCGCAGGAGGAGCAGTCAGAGGAGTTCTTGAACCCTTAATCAAAACAAACCCGAAATCGATAACCATTGTTAATCGCACCATCACACGGGCACAAGAACTTGCCTCTAATTTTAGTGACCTGGCCACTATTAGCGTTATCGAGTTTGAGCAACTAGCCAATGAAACTCCATATGATTTAGTCATTAATGGAACTAGCGCCAGCTTAGCAGGGGAGCTACCACCCCTACCGGATCAATTATTAACACCAGGCGCTTGCTGCTATGACATGATGTATTCCGACCAACAAACTATTTTTGTTCAGTGGGCATTAACACATGGTGCAACAACAGCGCTTGATGGATTGGGCATGTTAGTCGAACAGGCCGCTGAATCGTTTCAATTATGGCGTGGTATCCGTCCCAATACAGCTAGTGTCATCAGTGCATTACGATAATCGAAATTAACCGTCAAATAAACCGTTCAACTTTAAAATCAACAAAATACCTTAGGCATGCTTGTGGCGACAACTTTATCGCTTACGCCGCCTCTCTACTCGTCGTCGATTGATGCCGCTCCAATGGCAACCTCCCCAAACAGGGGCGCGCCGATCATTTCTTAGGCGACGTTGCTCATATAGTCTTACTTCAATAGGATTATCTTGCATCAAACATCCATGGTGCTCACTGATCAGAGTTTGCGCTATCTGCAAGTTTCCAAATACAGCGTGACCATAACATTTTGAGCTACCATCTTTAAGACGTGATTTATAGATTCTTATCCTGGTACCATTCTCAATTTTTCCAAATAGTTTTTTTAAATCAAGTACTGAAGCATCCAAGGGTAAATTGCCGATAAAAATTTCCATATATAACTTTCCTTTACATCAAATTCCACTTTTTCTCACCAAAACTTATAAGCTACTGTACCCTATCCACTATAAATTTTGTTACTATATTCGTTATCGTGACAAAAAAAATTCAACAATTATCGTTAGTGGTCGTGGCCAGTAATAAAGAAAGCCAACAGCAGGCTAACACTATTGCAGAACAACTAGCTTGCACTGTCTCTGATAAGCCGGGTTTGCACGATTTAGCTTTAACCGTTCAATCTAATCCTTTATCAAAAATTATCGACCTTGAACTTACCTTACAAAAACTCAATCCCCCGTTAAAATTGCTCCTCGATTTTAATAGCAAGCGATCTCACTATAGAAAACAAAGCGGTGGCGGAAAACAACAACATATCGTTCGTGCTACAGGCTTACATAAAAATCCTGGCCTTCGGATTCTCGATGCAACAGCTGGCCTTGGGAGTGACTCCTTTGTACTTGCCTGTAATAGTGCAATCATCACTCTGGTAGAACAACATCCTATTTTGTCTTTAATGTTAGACAATGCTGTTGCGCGTGCACAACAAATTAATGAACTCGCTGACATTGCCTCAAGAATGCAAGTATGCAGCGCTATCGATAGTATCGACTTAATACACTCTCTCAATAAACAACATCATTATGACGTGATTTATTTAGACCCTATGTACCCATCCATACATAAAAAACAAGCGAAAGCTAAAAAGTCTATGCAGATCATTCAATATTTATTGCAATATTATGATGATCAAGCTGACCAGTTACTCTCAGCAGCACTTAGTTGTGGCGTAAAACGCATTGTTGTCAAACGCCCCACAGCAGCCAAACCTCTTATCAACAAATCTCCCCAGTCATCTATTGAATCAAGCAAAACTCGCTATGATATCTATATTCAACATTAAAATAATCATTAACCTTAAATAGCTTTTCCACTCCGTGGGTCCTTGTTCTAAAAAAACGATGAAAATAGTGCTAAAATGCTATCCTGAGAAAAATCAAAATCTGCTGGTATATTATTCAGGAAATTATATGACCTCTAAAATAGTTCAATTTACTCCTAAAACTAATAAAGTGGAGAAAGACAAAGTCGTTACCCTTAAATATGCATTGTTTGAATCAGAAAACGACGAAGTGTTAGAATATCGAGAAGATTTAAGTTATTTGCATGGTGGTTATGAAGATTTATTAGTGAATCTTCAGGATGCATTAACAGGCCATGAAGTAGGCGAAAAAATTGAAGTAGTCTTAAGCGCTGAAAAAGCATTTGGCCCACACCTGGAAGAGCTTCTCATGAGCGGCGCTGCAGATCAATTTCCTGATGAAGCGCAGCAACTCTGGACTCGTATACAAGGCCAAGCAGATGATGGCTCAACCAGAGAGTTTGTAGTCACACATGTAGAGGATGGCATGATCACTGTGGATGGAAATCACCCCTATGCAGGAAAAAGTTTACGGTTTGTTGTTGAAATACTCAACATTAGGCGTGCAACTGCGGAAGAAATAAAAAAGGGACATACCGTAAAACTTTAGTAATAAATAAAAATCGATGCCAAAATATAAAAAGTACATCTTAGTTTTGAGCACCGCTTAATGGGTAATAGTGCCCTCACCGGCCATTTTATTATTGCTTTTGACTTATCATAGCCTCATACGCTTTTTGAACATCCTCTGGGAGATTATTGACCGCTAAACGTTCCAGCAAGGTTTTAGCTTCATTTCGAATCGCCTGCTGCTGTTTGGGTTCAAACAAAGACATCACTACCTGAACAGCTTCTGCATCTTCGCTCAGCAATGTAGGCACTAACTCGTTATCTTTGATAGGAGAGTCTGACCTTAGCAAATCTGACACTAGTTTGTATTCCATTAACTCTATATGTAACTTGCGAACTTCTTGTTCACGCTCCAATTCTTTAATGACCATTGAGTCTGCTTTTGCAGCCTGTCGAATGGCATTCATAATAGTATGATGCAATTTTTGAAGGGCTGTTTTATATTCACTTTGTTCAACACCAAAACTAACACAGCGTTCATATAAAGTATCAATTCTTTCTTTCATTTCAAGAATTATTTCCGTTTCGACTGCCCCTGTCAAAATACTCACTTCTTTAAGTAAGTGATTGAAATCTTCAAGAAAACTTTGGTATTCATCAATATCATTCTGACGAGCATTATCAATATCTGTTTGCGTCAGCTCTTTAATCGCACCAAATAGTGGATTATCGTATTTTCGGATTAAATGACGCTCCTGACTTCCGGGGGCATCACTAAATAATAGTGTATTAATTTTAGAGTCTTCCATATATAAAATATAAAAGAAAAAGCCGATACGTCAACTGACGAATCGGCCTTAACTTCAACTAAAGTTGGTACAAGACTTAATTAAGGTTTGATGTAGAAAAACCCTTCTTGTTGTAAGTGAGCAACTTCAGCAACACCTGATGGGATAACCTTTGCGTTCAGGTTAATCTTATCTTTAGAAATTTTCTTACCACGAATTGTGTTAGCACAGATATAGAATTTAACACCGCGATTTGAAAGTGCCGCAATAGTATCAGAGAATGCATGACCTTTTTTATCTTTCGTACCATCTACCATAGCAAAAGCACCTGAACTATGAGTAACAACACGTACTTCAATGTTCTTATCTCCAAGAGCATTCAGGTGGTTTTTAACATTACGCAATGCACCAAAAGCACTTTGCAAGTTATTTACATGGTAAACAACTTTTTGGGTGTTATAACCATTTTTCGCTTTTTTTGCAGCAGAAGCTGATCCAACAACAAGCAATGCGGCTGTAGCAAAAGCTAAGCCAGTTTTAATAATTGATTTCATGTCTACGACTCCATCTGTCCTAGTAATTTAATTGAAATGTTTTAACAGGTATCAAATAACTACCCTATTTTTTATGATACTTTTTAAACACAACAGAGGCTTTGCCATTATTTTTGTTGCAATCCAAATCATAAGTAGACTGCATGGTTGGCTAAAAGCACACTATCTTTATCAAGAAAATGAGAGTTACTTAATAAATTCCTGTTGTAGCAATACTGCATAGCATAACTGCTATAGATAAAGTATCGGTTTTATCACAATAATGCAATACCGTATTCTATAAGGGATCTAGAATGCGCTGTAAATAGTTGATATTTATACCAACATTTATTTCAAACTTTAATAATCATTAGTTTAAAAGTTAGTATTTTATGACCTAAAAATCCACTCACAACAAATGCTCGAGCAGCTATATTAGACTGATCTTATACAGCCATTAGCTCTCGAACATTCATCGTAATTAATAAGTTTGACGTCCCTGTCAACACAAACACTAATGCGGTCCTGCAAAAATGAATGCGATCATCCCTTGGCTTCCCCGCAATTATCTATTCGGTCCTGAACTAATAATTACAGGTAAAACTTCCTTGTCCCTACTATTTGTTTTTACAAATCAAGACTCATAAAAACTTAGTAGATTTCCTTTTAAAAAAACTTGTTACTCTTGTTCCAAGCCCTTGTATTTATCTATAAATACGCAGTAGTTGGATCAGGTTTTCATACTACTTCTTACTCTGGTGACTCACCGTTTTAACAGTCTGCACCTTTCCTTATTTAACACTGTGTTACATCCTGTTAACACAACTCAACTAAAAATGAATCTGATGCTGGCATTAACAAGTTCACCGAATCTGAATGATCATAACCGTAAAAATCAAGTACATAACTGAATATATCTATGCCTTGTAACTTACGATTATCCAAACCCTCAATCACTTCACGAGCCAGCTCACAAGCATCCTCCTCAGACGTATCAATCGTAAATAAACGCTTGTCCATAATAAAACCTGCATCGAGCATTCCTTGTTTGATTTTGCTCCAGACAAATCGGCAATCATCCGCGTAGAAAGTTTGATAATCCAAATTAATTACTATCGCGTATCGCATATCACCCTCATTCCATTAAATTTGTAGCTGTTACATCACCTATGCAGGTACAGTGTATAATGCAATATGAGTACCAGTTCACACTTTGGAGGATTAAGGAAAGGGGACTAATACAAAACTATCGTATTTTCCTGCAATAAAGCGATTTGTTCACGTAAAGAAAGGATATGATCCTCCCAAAAACGAGGGCTATCAAACCAAGGAAAAGCGGCAGGGAATGCCGGGTCAGACCAACGTTTTGCCAGCCAGGCGGCATAATTAACAATACGCATAGTGCGTAATGCCTCTATCAAATGTAGTTCAGATTCATTAAAATTAAAAAACCGCTGATAACCTTCAAGCAAATCAACAAGTTGTGAAGTCATTTCTTCTCGTTGGCCTGACAACATCATCCACAAATCTTGAATAGCTGGGCCCATTCGTGAATCATCGAAATCTACAAAATGAGGCCCCTGATCGGTCCATAAGACATTTCCAGCATGACAATCTCCATGTAGGCGAATACTGGAAGTTTCCCCTGCCATACGATAACGCTCATTAATTAAACCAGTTGCTTGCTCAATCAAATCAGCATAAATTTGCTCAATATGCGGAGGTAAAATTTGTTGCTCTAGTAAAAACTGACTTGGTTGTGTTACAAAGGAATCAACAGTCAAACTGGGCCTATGTTTGTAAGACTTAAGCTCGCCAAAAGCATGAATACGGCCAACAAACCGACCTAACCATTGGCGATGTTCTGCTTGGCTTAGATCCGGCCCATGCCCACCACGACGAGCATAAAGGCTAAATCGAAATTGCTGATGAGTATGCAAAGTAATTCCATTCCCAGATTCAGATTCAGATTCAGAGACCAAAGGAGGAACAACAGGTATTTCCTGTTCAGCTAATTTCAAAGTAAATTCATGCTCTTCATGAATTGCCTCATTTGACCAACGTTGTGGCCGGTAAAATTTCACCACTATAGGATCAGATTCTTCCAAGCCAATTTGATACACTCGATTTTCATAACTATTTAATGCTAATAATCGTCCATTACATTGAAATTTTGCTGATTCGACCGCATCAAGAATAACATCTGGCGTTAATGTTGAATAAGGGTGTAAATCATCTGGGTTGGGCATAGTACTAAAACCTCTAAGCATATTGGAACAAAAGCCCTATGATTAAGCTATCAGCGTTATTTAATCAAACAAGCACATAAGGTAAAAAAGGTAAAATATGAGCAAACTAGTCAATAACCCACTCTATAATATAAAAGGACTTCCCGCTTTTTCTGCTATTCGCCCGCAACATATTGAACCTGCGATTGATCACTTACTTGAACAAAACCGGAACACTCTAAAATCATTACTCAAACAAGAGCACTATACATGGCAAAACCTGATTCAGCCAATTGAAGATATGGATGAATTAATTGGCAAGACCTGGTCCCCTGTATCACATCTTAACTCGGTCGCCAATACAGACGAACTACGTGATGCCTATAATGCTTGCTTACCAAAACTAAGCGACTACGCGACCGAAATGGGACAAAATCAAGACCTGTTTAATGCTTACCAAACAATAAAAAAGGGTACTGAATTTACGTCTTTTGATCTTGCCCAGAAAAAAATAATTGAGAACGCCTTACGTGATTTCAAATTGTCTGGGATTGACCTTGATCAAGAAAAACAAGGTCGTTATAAAGAAATACGACAACGCCAATCTGCACTTGGATCTCAGTTTTCAGAAAATGTGCTTGATGCGACACAAGGTTGGCACAAACACATTACTGATAAATCTTTGCTGGAAGGCTTACCTGATTCGGCATTGGCAGTTGCACAACAAGCCGCCCAATCGCGTGATATGGCAGACTACGTGTTTACATTAGACTTTCCGTCTTATTACGCAATTATGACCTATGCTAACAATCGTAATTTACGTGAAGAATTTTATCGCGCTTTTAGCACACGCGCATCAGACCAAGGCCCTACTGCTCATCAATGGGATAACAGTAAAATAATCACTGAAACTTTGGCGCTACGACATGAGATCTCTCAGCTACTTGGCTTTAAGCATTTTGCTGAAAAATCACTGGCCACCAAAATGGCCCAAAATACAGATCAGGTCATTGAATTTTTAGAAAATTTAGCAGTACGTGCTCATCCAGCCGCACAAAAAGAATTCCAAGAACTTCAGCAGTGGGCTGCTGATGCTACGGATATCGACCAAGTACAAGCATGGGATATAGGCTGGCTCTCAGAAAAATATCGGCAGCAAAAATTTCAACTGTCTGAAGAAGAGTTACGTCCCTATTTTTCCGCCGATAAAGTCACGCAGGGATTATTTACCGTCGTGAATAAACTTTATGGATTAAAAATATCCAAAATAGATAATGTCGATGTGTGGCACAATGATGTCACTTTTTACGAAATACACGACCAAAATAATATTCTTCGAGGGCAATTTTATCTCGATTTGTACACTCGCGAAGGGAAACGAGGTGGGGCGTGGATGGACAGTTGTATTACACGAAAACTGATTGATCCTGATAACAGTCATATCGCTCACTCCTCTATTCAAACACCTGTAGCATTTCTAACCTGCAATTTCACCCCTGCAATTGACGGTAAACCTTCGCTGTTAACTCACAATGAAGTAATCACTTTATTTCATGAGTTTGGACACGGCCTACATCACATGCTAACTCAGGTGGATTATGTCAGCGTTTCAGGCATTGAAGGCGTTCCTTGGGATGCCGTTGAATTACCCAGTCAATTTATGGAGAATTGGTGCTGGGAACAGCAAGCTTTGAACTTGTTTGCCAAGCATTATGACACAGGGGAGACATTGCCTGATAAGCTATATCAACGAATGAAAAACGCAAAAAATTTCCAGCGTGCAATGGTCATGGTACGCCAACTCGAATTTGCTTTATTCGACTTTAAATTACATCTAGAGTATGACCCTAACAACATTTACGATGTTCAACAGCTCATCACACAAGTTCGTGATCAAGTCGCTGTAATACAAGCTCCTGCCAGCAATCGTTTTCAAAACAGTTTCTCACATATTTTTGCAGGCGGCTATGCTGCTGGTTACTATAGCTATTTATGGGCTGAAGTTTTGTCAGCGGATGCATTTTCGGCGTTTGAAGACACTGATATTTTTGATTCTGATACAGGTCAACGATTTTTGCATGCCATTCTCGAAAAAGGAGGCACACAAGAACCGATGGAATTATTTGTTGATTTTCGTGGGCGCGAGCCAAAAATTGATGCCTTACTAAGACATAGCGGACTTAACTAAGGAGAACACATAACGCAAATAACACTAATTCTTAATTTATGAGTGGCGCGCTCACGGTACCACGTGCGCCCTTCTCAAGAAAATGATAGCGGGTATACCCATGCGCCATTAACAGATATTGTAACCAGGTAACTTGCCTGCCAACATTATCATAAATAAGTAAATCTCGATTTTTCCACGTGCCTCTCTTTAAAAAATTGGTCAACTTATCCAACGGTATTTTAGTATCGACCAGCCCGATACTCAGTTTTCGTTGCCGGGGATCACGTATATCAATCACCAAGCTATTACTGATAGAAGCCGCCTGTTGAAACTGCCTGAAATCAAGGAGTTTTGCCTGTAAGGTTTTTTTCTTGATAATGGCGAATTGATGCACTGGGGATTGACCTAACAAACTGGCTAACTCGGGGTACTGCTTGACCCAAGCAAATATGCCTGCATCATAAGCGTAGACATTATTAAACCCTGCTTTTTTTGCCTTAGTCACTGCTGTATAACTTTTACTACAAGTATTTCCATTACAATAGAAAATTATTTTTTTATTGGATTTTCTAGTCCTGACCACTTTTAATTGCTCAACAAAGGTCATTTTTGCGACCGAAATATGTTTAGCTCCATTCATACGAACGACAGAATATTCAAATTTAGTACGGACGTCTATAATAATTACTTTGCTAAAATCCTGCTTTAATTGTGCAGCACTATACACTGGTACATTAGGGTATTTATCTCGTAATGGAAAATCAACAGCAAGACAAATTACATTAAAACTACTTAATAGTAATAAGAAAACCAGACAATTTCGGGTTATGGTTAAGGTCGCAATTGACATTCATTGACTCCGGTCAAATATCAGTAAATCTATAGAGTGTATGTGTATTAGCGGCCAATGATGCCGATATATTAAGAGATCTGAATCACTCATATGGCTAACCCTACTATGATAACGGACTCTCATCATTAAGGCCTAGCATCTAAGATCAAGTAGAGCACAGACCGAACCTTGATTTCTTTTTAAAAATCAAAGCAGGCAAAAGTATTTCTTTAAAAGTTAACGCAGTTCACATCCCTTCAAGAGTCATTTATAATAAACAGCCATACTCTGTGGTTTCGATGGCTAGCATAATGAAATATAAAGATCTCCGTGATTTTTTGGATCAACTTGAACAACGTGGTTTACTAAAACATGTCTCACAAGAAATTAGTCCCAATCTTGAGATGACCGAGATATGTGACCGGACTTTACGAGCTGAGGGTCCAGCGATAATATTCGATAACCCAACAGGACACCAAATCCCAGTACTGGCTAACTTGTTTGGAACAACGCAACGTGTCGCCTTAGGCATGGGCGCAGAAGATATGCAGGCATTACGTGAGATTGGTCAGCTTCTGGCCTTTTTGCGAGAGCCTGAGCCTCCTAAAGGTCTACGGGATGCCTGGCAAAAATTACCCATATTTAAGCAAGTATTGAATATGAGTCCAAAAATCCATAAAAAAGCTGCCTGTCAGCAAATTGTAATTGATAAAAATATAGACCTTGGTTCACTCCCAATCCAAACCTGTTGGCCGGGTGATGCAGGGCCACTGATTACCTGGGCACTAGTCATTACTAAAGGCCCCAATAAAGACCGGCAAAATTTAGGGATATATCGACAACAAGTTATCGCGCCTGATAAAACGATTATGCGCTGGTTAGCACATCGCGGAGGGGCTTTAGATTATGCAGATTGGTGTCAACGTTATCCTAATGAACCCTTCCCCATCAGCGTTGCGTTAGGAGCAGATCCCGCAACCTTGTTAGGCGCTGTTACCCCTGTCCCTGATAATTTGTCAGAATATGCTTTTGCAGGATTATTGAGAGGGGCTAAAACAGACTTAGTCAAATGTATTGGGAATGACTTGCATGTTCCTGCATCAGCAGAAATTGTTCTTGAAGGTCATTTAACACCAGGAGAAGTCGCTAATGAGGGACCCTTTGGTGATCACACAGGTTATTACAATGAAGTCGAGCAATTCCCTGTGTTTACCATTGACCGTATTACTCATCGTGAAAACCCTATTTACCACACAACCTACACAGGTAGACCCCCTGATGAACCTGCTATCCTAGGTTTAGCCCTTAATGAAGTATTTGTACCAATTTTACAGAAGCAATTTCCAGAAATCGTGGATTTTTATTTACCACCAGAAGGATGTTCCTATCGAGTCGCCGTAGTGAGCATGCACAAACAATACCCCGGTCATGCTAAACGAGTCATGATGGGCGTTTGGTCTTTTTTACGACAGTTCATGTATACCAAGTTTGTGATTGTTGTCGATGCAGATATTAATGCTCGCGATTGGAAAGATGTTATTTGGGCCATTACTACACGCATGGATCCTGGCCGGGATACTGTCATAATAGAAAATACTCCTATCGATTATCTAGATTTTGCTTCTCCTGTATCGGGTCTTGGTTCAAAATTAGGATTTGATGCCACCAACAAAATGCCTGGCGAAACAACTAGAACTTGGGGCGAAGTCATTACCATGAGTAGTGAGGTTAAACAAAAAATTGATGATCTATGGGATAGCCTCAATATTTAAAAAACACTGAACAAAGTATCATCGTTGCTAGCAAAAGATAGTAGGCTCTACACTGAAAAAAGTATTTTGGTTAATTGATCAACTTTTAGTGTTGTCATAACTTTTTTCAGTACAATTTTTTTGCCAGCCAACAGGAGTAAAAGGTCTTTAAAAATTAGATGTTGAGATCATTTGATAACTGAATTCATACTAGGTAATTATCTTTATTGATTTAATGACAACAGTAGGCAAATCATCAGGAACTTGCTATGTTATTACTGCACTACTGATAACTGCCTAGGATCTTTATCACTAATTGTTTTATGTGCACTAATTACCAGTTACTAATTAAACAATCTACTTAACGGGAGTAAATATGCGTACCATTTTGGTCATGAATGCTAAGGGCGGAAGCGGCAAGAGTACAATTTGTACTAATCTTGCGAGCTATTTTGCTCATAATGAAGAGGCCAATGTATGTATTGAAGATCATGACCAGCAAGGCTCATCAACAGATTGGTTAACGATACGACCTGATGACTATCCAACAATCAACGGACTATTAGGCTGGAAAGGTTCTCCAAAATCACTTCCTGGTATGGACTATATTATTCTAGATGCTCCCGCAGCTATAAAAGGCAAAGAACTTGCTAAATTAATTCGACGTGCTGAAACTATTTTAATACCAGTATTACCCTCTCCAATGGATATAAGAGCGGCTGCACGCTTTATACAAGATATACTACTTGTGGGAAAAGTCAGTAAAAAGCAAGTGAAAATTGGAGTAATTGCTAATCGAGTGCGTGAATATACTCAAATATTTCAACAACTTGAAAGATTTTTGAAACGCCTTGATTTTTCATTTGTTGCTCGTTTTCGCGATACACAAAACTATGTACGCTCTGCTGAAAAAGGCATTGGCCTACATGAAATGCCACCCTCTACTGTTTATGAAGATATTGATCAGTGGGAAACACTTATTAAATGGCTGAAAAGTAAACGCAGCCTGCCCAATAAATAATCTAATTCAGTATAGGCACTGATTAAACCCCACTGTTTAGCACTATTAATGTCTGGAATATTCAGCGAATATACTGGCTCTTACATTTTGGAGTTATTAAATAAGCTACAGACATATACAGCAATTATGTTTTTTGATTGGTACGATAAACACACCACTAACAAAAGCGGACTATCCTCTAAACCCTTTGGACTATCTCTAATTACCTAATGACCTATAAAATCACTTTGATGCCTACAGGGCATCACTTTCATTGTGAAGCTGATGAAACGATACTCGCCGCTGCTCTGCGTCAACACGTCAATCTTGAATACGGGTGTAGACGAGGAGTCTGTGGCAAGTGTATCGGCACCCTGTTAGAGGGGACTGTACATTATAATGATAAAATACGTGCGGCTGAAAAATGTGACCCGAAAAAAAATCACACTGTTTACTGTTCGGCAATACCCACCACAGATTTAGTGATTGAATCGACACTGATTGACACTCCTGATAATACAGTTTTCAAAACAACAGCAGTTATTACCCGCACTCCCTGTAAAGTTGTTACGCTCAATAAGTTATGTCATGACGTGATCCAAATGATCATTAAATTGCCTGATGCGATCAATCCACAGTTCAAAGCAGGACAATATTTAGATTTTTTAGTGCCTGATGGCACAAGGCGCAGCTTCTCAATCGCAAATGCACCGCGAGTCGACAAGCATATCGAACTGCATATTCGTCATGTAGCAGGTGGCGAATACACGGCTTATATTTTTAACAAAATGCAGGCAGGAGAAATTTTACGTATTGAACTTCCCCTCGGCAGTTTTTATCTACGAGAAAAATCTACACGCCCCATTATTATGATGGGGGGTGGGACAGGTTTTGCACCTCTTAAAGGCATGATAGAAGCAGCCATTAAGAAAAATGTGACCAGACCAATTCATTTATTTTGGGGAGTTCGTGCAGAACGCGATATATACTTATCAAAATTACCACAACAATGGCTAAAACAACTGCAAAATTTTCGCTTTACTGCAGTTCTCTCAGCGCCTGACAGTGATAACGAGATAAATCAACCGTGGCGAGGTGAAACAGGTTTCGTCCATCATAGCGTTCTGGCTGCCTACCCTACCCTTGATCAAGTAGATCTATACATGAGCGGTCCTCCTATTATGATTGAGACTGCTCGCGATGCTTTTATTGCTGCAGGTTTAGCACAACAATATATGTACTCTGATGCATTTGAATATAACGCACACCCTTAACACTCATAAAGATTCGCATCTCTCTATATTAATAGATCTCTGTCAGTACGATATTTTACTGTCAACCCTATCAGCAAGTTAAGGTATGGACCTTTCGGCAAATTTATTTAGGAAGGTGTTAACTCATATCTTTTTCCATTGATAGAGCAACAAAAAACTGAGTAACATTAATTCCCTTTCAAACAATAGGTTTAAAAGGAAGGGTCACAGTAGCCCATTAGAATATAAATATATTATTGATCACTTTTTCATTTAGCAACATCAAGCGTTTATTAGCTCGATGCCAACAACCAGATTTAATTAAGGGTTGCTTATTATTAGCCAAAACTTATTACTTCGATTACACTTTAATTAGCGGAGGTCGAATATATCACTTAGTAGCATCGTGACAAAAAATACTAACACTACTAAGTAACCTTAATTTTGGACTCAAACATAATAGAGAACCTATAAATAATGGCTCTTCCCCTAAATAATGAGTTTGATAATAAAACCATTTTAACTTTATTTCTTGTTACTAAATTGCATACCTTTCAATATTAACAGCCGTTTTACTATACAGGGTTAATTGACAGTTCCTTACATTAACACTTAATACAATCAGGGTAATATATGAGCTCAATATCTTTTTTTAGAAGACGAAAACGAGGCTTCGAGTTAGAATTACCTTGGAATAATGGTACTGCAATTTTTACACACATCCAACAAAATCTTAGTAGCGGTCAAATTATTACTTACACAGGTAAGCAGTTACCGGACGAAAACTCGCACCTTGAACAAGATAGCTGGACTGCTGGAGCACATGACAGTGTAAGCCGTTTACACAGTAACGAAAAAAAACAGAAAACAGTAATCAATACTATTTTAGGTCTTCTACAAAAGATTGCGACATCAGATTCACAACAAGCCAAAGTTGAGCTCTATAAATTTATCACTAAATGTGGAGTGATAGAATTTATTGATGGTATTGCAGATACGCTGATTGATTCTTCAGTCAATCCTAAACCAAACTTACACCGCTTTTTACGTTTTGTTGCTAAACGCTCACCGGATCGCGAGCCGGTTAAGTTTGCGATTGCATTACTGGGCTTGGTAGGAGACGTTAACGATTTAAATCTAATTAATACTTTGTCACGTCACGAAGAATTTACTTTGTACGGGGCCGCTGCAATTAATAATATGTACGATGACCCGGATGAAGAACTGTGGAAATTAGCGATTGCGGTGCATGGCTGGGGACGAATTCACTTAGTCGAGCATCTAGCAGAAACTCCACACTTGCATATCCGTGAGTGGCTTTTACGAGAAGGCTATCGCAACGACATTATGCATGAATACCTAGCGTATACAGTAGCCGTTGCCGGCAATCTTAGCCACGCACTTTCACACGGTTTTGTTGATGACAAGTTATTGCTGGCAGCCAGTGAAATATTAGAGGCTCTATTTGCAGGAGGGCCAGCACAAGACATCAATGACTATCAAGAGGCTGCTGACACTATTCTTGGCTATTTACGACACCTCCGTACACGTCTTACTAATCTTAAAACAAACTATTTCATTACCACGCAATATATTCAGCAATATTTGACAGACGATATTGATACCAATAGTCATACCAAGAATGGCTGGACTACGATTAAAATCACACAAGCTAAAACATTATGTAAGGAAATTTTATCTGATCCACAATGGTCACCACTTGTCACTAAGCTTTTATTATCCAATAACGAACATGAGTTTACTCAAGCAAATGAAATTGCTTATTGGCTTGAAATTGATACCTGGGATATTCACTGGACTCGCTTACAATCAGACCCTGTTAATAGCAGCCATTGGATGGAAATAATGCGCATTGTTCAAGAACCAAAATTGGCAATGATACTAGAATTTGCTGAAAACAATCTTCCACTAGGAGAAATTGCCACTCAAGCGTCTGATGAAACAGGGATGGGCCCTGAGTTTGAACCACACCATTGCCTTGATTTTATATTACAAGAACTTGAACGTTTTCCCCACCAAGGAAATAGGTTTATTCGCACGGGACTCTACAGTCCTGTTGTCCGTAATCGTGTAATGGCACTGAACGCTCTTAAAAATTGGCAAGCTGAATATTTTGATATTTATATACTCAATGCACTCGATGAGCTACAAGATATTGAAACAGAAGTAGAAATACTAGAAGATATTTTACAAATTATGGATGCTCTGGATCTCGAATAGATGAAATATTGATCAAATAAACGCCCGCTTTCAGTTACTGCGTCATACTGAAATTAGTTTGAACTATTTAGCTTCTTGGTTCGACTTAATGATTGTATAAAATCAAAATTGAGGAGATCTATTTATTATGAAAAACAAAATGATGAAAAATAAGTTTACTTTTCTTATTGCTGTATTTTTTTCTCTCTCGTTAATGAGTAGCGCAATTTTCGCAGACACATCAGCTCAGATAAAATCCCAACAATCAACACAAAAGGCACCACCACTAAAACCAATGGAACCCCCTAAAGACCTAAAGCCTATGCCACCTCCTAAGCCGTTAAAGTCCAAAGCACCTAAGTCATTAAAGACTAGTAGCCTGTAATATTTAATAAGCTGATAAGGTCAAATAACTTTCGTAAACTAGACTCTAATGGTCACGACCTTTAGAGTCATTACCAATATAACGGATGAAAAAAACCATCATAGATTTATTATTTACTTCCTAACTCAGAATTTTTTCCTCTCCAAACCCCTGTAACCATTTAAAGTTATTGCCACGCCTAAAAGTAGATTTCTTTAACCACTTAGTTTTGCAGATTCATACTACGTTCAGATTTAGGTGTATATACTTATTTCAACGTTAACAAATCCACTAAAGGAAATATTATGAAAAAAACAAGCAAATCTATTCTAGTAGCGAGCCTCCTAACAACAGCATTAAGTATGGGAGTAATAGGAACAGCGTCAGCTGGTCCGAGCAACCCATTACATAATATTATTGACGCTGCGACATATAATAGTCATGGTTACAATCAACATGGTTATAACAGGCATGGCTATAACCGACATGGTTACAACCAACATGGCTATAACCGACATGGCTATAACCGACATGGCTATAACCGACATGGCTATAACCGACACGGGTATAACACTAATGGTCATTATAATGGTGGTCACTAGTAGATGACTGTATATTAATACCCGTCCAAAAAGTCTCTGACTTAACTCAATAATTTTTTATTGAGTGCATCAAAGCTAAGGACTAGAATGATTAGCCCGTTGAAATCAACGGGCTTTATTGTCTAACACCCAATATTTTTTCTTCAATGCTACTTTGAGAATATTCGCATTGACATTCCCACACTTACATAGCGCTTAATGCAAACACCACTCCGTAAGTATATCCCTGTTAGCACTGCATCATCATCACACTATATTTAACACTATGAATTCGTCTGTACTGCACCTGTCAAAAATTAACGTCTATGTATTTACGCTCTGTTTCTGCTATTATTCGGGTATAATATTTATGTTAGAAAATATTTTCAACAGTGAGGCTGGTATGGACGAAGAATATGAATTACTCAAGTCACCTTTATGTCAAGCGCTCAACAGTAACGGAATAACAGTTCAAGTTGATATTTATGAAGATGGTAAAGATGGCTGGATACTTGAAGTCATTGACGAATATAATAATTCAACTGTGTGGGATGATAGTTTTGAAACTGATGAAAGCGCATTAAATGAAGTAGTACAAACTATAAAGCATGAGGGCATTGCTGTACTGGTCAACTCTGAAAAACAAAACAGTGACAACTAAGCAAATGAAGCATGTAAACTAAATGCTCCAAGTTTAAAAAATAAAATCTAACCCTATCGCATTATAATATTGACTTAGCGTCACTCTGGTACATTAGTCAAGGCTAAACTCATGCCCTTACGATAACATTCAAGTGCAGCTTCCTGATCACCCATACTTTCCAATAAACCGCCAAGCGTTTGATAAGCCTCGGTACCAGGACCTGCACCAATACTCGATTCTAGATAAATTCTAGCTTTGCCCCAAAGTTGATTGCGCATACACACTTTCCCCAAACTGAGTAGAAGTATAGGATTTTTTCCATGTTCTTCGGTAAGTTTTTCGATAGTCAATAACTGAGCAGCAACGGCATCAACTTCAAGCAAGCTATACAAATACACTATATTTTCATCCCAGTGTTTCTTCAAAAAAGCTCGTAGTAGTGGTTCAGCCATATCACTATTACCGCTACCGATCATTTTTTGAGCATAAAGATAAATTAAATTAACATTGTCTTTCAAACTTTTCGGGACACTTAGCCATATTTCTGTGAGATCAGTATTGTTTTTACAAGCCCCCAATAGTTTTTGGTATACCCTATATTCAAGCACTGCAATTTCAGTAGCTGACAATACATGATATTTACGCAAATGAGGAATCAGTTTATTGAGTTGCCCCCAGTCATTGAGCTCTTGATATAGTTGCAGTAATAACTTAAAAATATGTGTGTTTTTTGGTTCAGCAATTTGCAAGTTGGTCAGTATTGCTAGCGCCTGCTCAAATTGATTGTGGTCAATATATACCTCGGCCTGAGTAATCCCTATCGACAAAGCCGCCTGGCCATCACTTTCATGTGCTAACTGCAAATATTGATCACGCCTGTCGATTGCAGACTGTTTTTGGGCTGCACGAGCAGCATTGAGGTAAGATAATAAAGGGGTGTCGGTATATTTTACGTGTCGTATAAAATCACGCTCTGCTGCGCGCCAATGTCCTCGCGATAATTCCAGGAGCGCTTTTTGCTGTGTTTCAGACGCTAAGGTAGCACGTCTAATGACTTGCCATTGATGTAAGTGTTCTGACATATTCAATAAACGCATTAGAAATCGAATACTGATGCTAAATAGAAAATAAATCATTAATAAAATTAAGATAGCCACCGACAGTTTAAAACCAATCAGCCAATCATTAACCACTATGTATAGGTTATCATGATCGTTTAGCATAAACAGGGCAACGGCCACTGACATTAACATCACAAGCACTATTTTTAGAAAATATCGCATAGTTACTTAACACTCTCAGACGAAGTTGAAGGCTTGCCGGTTTGCTGTAATAACAATCTAACTTCGCGTAAAGAACTTGAGATATCTGGCAATATCGGCTTGAGCTTTGCATCTGCAAGTTGTCCTATGACCAACAGTACCTGTTGAACGACTTTATTACTGGTATCAAAATTACTTTTAATCCAACTAATACTGGCCACCAGCGAACTATGGAATCTTTGTTGCTTACCGAGTACCAGCGCCACCCTCGCTGCTTGTAATTTTAATTCTAACACCTGTCGAATTGCGGCCTCCTGCTCGGGCTTTAACATAGGCTTAATAGGTTGACTTAAGCGTCGCACAACTACCAATCCTTTTAATTTATTTAAAGCATTTTCAAGTGATTTTGCCAAACCCTTTTCTTTGCTCTTTGGGACTTTATCTTTTTTAACATTCCCTCGTAATGTTTCAACACTCGCTGTTGCCAACGCCATCGACAATACTGGTTCAGTTAAACTATCCAACTTTAATGTCATTCCAGAAATATCAGGAACTTTCACTTTTTTGAGGCTTTGGATTTCTACCGCGATGAGCTTACGGGTAGTCAAGCTTCGGGGGTCTCCCAAGCTATGTAGTCGTTCGTCTGCTTCAGTTAACGCCTGAATAGCAGTTTTTATATTTCCGCTTAATCTTAATTGATGATTTGCAATTAACAACAAATATTCCACTTCAGACAATACCCATCCAGTTTTTCCTCTGCCAGCAACACTACGCAATTGAATGACTGCTTCACGTAAACTTTTTAGTTGTTGCTCACTAGACAGCCTGTATTGTTTAAATGTCACTTCCCTTTGGTCAAGTTTCAACTCAACGTTAGACACCTGCTCTCTTGCTTTAATTAAAATTTGCTGTTGCTCTAATTGCACATCTTGAATTTTATTCCACAATACAAAACAAAATCCAGCCACGCCAAGCAGTAAAACAAAAATAAGATAACTGACTGGAATAGACGCTGATTTATTTCCAATATCAGTGACTTTCTTAGTGGAATCAGACACTACTTTTGTATTTGTTTTGCTATCCGTACCCGCCGTGGTCTTTATATCCTTTTGATTAATTTGATCCGACATCACCTAATTCTCCTTTACAGCATACCATTGTGTTAGGCATCTAAGCACTGCTTGATTGCTTGCGTTTTCTGATACCAAAATGTCGGATTGAAACCCGAGCCTTATCGCTTCTTTATGTATCCTAGGACTTACAACCAGCAAGGGAGTCTTTTTAACTATAGCCCCGTACTTTGCTCCTGCCAACTCCAATATGTTATGCATAATTTCACTACTGCTGCATAACATAATATGATCTGATTGATGTAATATTGAAAACTTACTCTGATTGAAATTTTCAGGTAATATCCTTTGGTATAATTCACAATACATTACATCAGCACCTCGCTGTTGTAATTTTTCTGCAAGACTAGCCCTTCCTCCCCTACCTCTTATTATTATAATGCGAAGTCCCTTGATACATTGTAAATCTGGAGATTGTAATAAGGATTCTGTCGTATAACTTTGTGTGTCAGGCCGAATACTAACAAGCACTCCTTGCTCTTGTAATATCTTTTCAGTTGAAGCCCCGATAGCAGCCACTTTAATTTTTTTCAAATACTGTTTAGCAGTGGAAGATAGCAAGGGTATGCAGTGACGAACTGCATTACGACTGATAAAAATGATAATATCCGGATCTGTTCGAAATATATTCTCAATGCGCTCTCTAGCATCGGCCACTGCCACAATTGCCATGACGGGCATAATGACCGCTTGGCCTTGCATTTCTCTAATACTCTCAGCTAAAACTTCAGCGTCTGGCGCAGGTCGAGTCACGCACACAGTTAAGCCGGTTAACTTAGTGGCTAAGTCAGACATATAAATTTAGCCTGTTATTCGGCAATGAATCGTAAAATCAAGAGTCCAGATTTTGCAGTATTTCTGCCGCACCTTGTTGTAGTAAATCATTCGCAATCGCCACTCCAATTTGTTCACAATCCTCTGTGATCCCCGAGCTCTCAGCCCTAAGAATTTGACTTCCATTAGGAGTTCCCACCAACCCATGCATTGAGATAGTATTGCCAGAGATGGTTGCATACCCTCCTATAGGGACTTGACACCCCCCTTGCAACTGATGATTCATGGCCCTCTCTGCACTCACCCGAATAGCGGTTTCTGAATCGTGCAAACAAGACAGTAAAGAATTAACAGCTGGATCATCCACTCGACTTTCGATACCAATAGCTCCTTGCCCAATGGCAGGCAACATTTGTTCCACTGCAATAAAAGATTGTATTCGCGACTCTAACTTAAGACGAATTAAGCCTGCACCCGCAAGTATAATTGCTGCATAATCACCATTATCAAGCTTCGATAAACGAGTCCCTACATTACCGCGTAGCGATTTTATTTTTAGATCAGGTCGTAGACTTTGTAGCTGGCACTGGCGACGCAAACTGGAAGTTCCCACAATTGCCCCTTGTGGTAACTCTTCAATACTTTGAAACTCATTTGAGACAAAGGCATCTCGCGGATCTTCACGCTTAAGTATGGCAGTTAAAGCAAGCCCTTGTGGCAATTCTACTGGTACATCTTTCATAGAGTGAACCGCTATATCAGCCTCACCTTTTAACATCCCCTGTTCCAGTTCTTTCACAAACAGCCCTTTCCCTCCAATTTTCGCCAAAGGAGTATCCAAAATTTTGTCACCTTGAGTGCTCATTTTAAGCAACTCTACATTGAGTTCTGGATAACTTGCCAACAGTAGGGATTTTACATGCTCTGCTTGCCACAATGCCAAAGGGCTTTTACGGGTTGCAATGCGTATTGTCTGTTTGGGATTACTCATGGACTGTTTTTAACTCCGTCATCTTTATAAATAGAGAAATTATGGAAAAGTACGCCTATAGCTTAGTTGAATGGTGACTTTTCTATATTGATTTTACTATTGTACCGAAATTTATTATATGAAACCTGTGATTTAACAAGCAATCTTATAATTTTACTTTCTATATAAGTTCCTACTTCACGCATTATGATCCACAGTCATAAACCTTAATGACCTTGATTGTCTGTAGAAATTCTGTGGTATAAGTTAGAATTTGCTTAAATTAACCCCGATTTTAAGGTAAAGTACTTTAGAATTGCTAAATTTATTGAATTTTTTTAAGATTATGGGCTCTAACAAAGTACATGCAACATGGATACACAATATGAGTACAAGCAAAAAATTATTATCTATTATCTTATTGACGTCCATTTTCGGAATTTTTTCGCTTCCTAGCACTGCTAGCGAACAAAAAACACTCAATAAAAGTTATAAAATTAAAACTACTAGTAATTTGGCCAAGATTGGTAGAAAAGCTGCTCGGAAGCAGGTTCCGATTTTACTAGAGTTTGCAGCAACTGACTGTAGTTATTGCGTACTACTTGAAAATGAAATTCTAAACCCTATGCTACTTAGCGGTGACTATAATGATAAAGTCATCATACGTAAGGTTTATATTGACGAAGATCTCACTGTTAAGGACTTTAACGGTAGAAAAATTCCATTAGACAAAATTGTTTTACGTTATGGGATATATGTCACTCCTACTATTATATTTATAGACCATAAAGGTAAGGAGCTTGCCAAACGCTTAATAGGAATTAATACTGTTGAATATTTCGGAAGTGATGTTGATAAAGCGATTGATTTGTCGATTAAGAAAATTCGCAAAAATCAATATTCTCATCACAGTCAATAATAGACTCAGCACTAATTTATGCTGTCCGCTGCTTCAACCACTTTCTAAGCTCGGGCAAGTGCCGTCTACTTACCTCCACTCCTTCAGCCACTCCTGACAACTTTAATAGATATAAACCTTCATTAGTTTTTTCTAGTGCTTGAACATATCGAGTGGCCACTAAAGTTCCACGATGAACGCGCATTAAACTCGTGCTAAATTCTGCTTCTAATGATTTTAATGACTCTTCGATTAACACTTCCCCTTGCTGATAAACCACTGTCACATATTTTTGATCGGCATGAAAGTATTGTATCTCATCAACCGGCACCAACAATAAGTCACCACAAGACCTGACACAGATATGGGTTCGTATCGGCATGGCCTCATTGGCAGGCATAAGCATCTTTGCCAATTGTGCCATATTAAGCCGTTTCGCTTTACTTAATGCTGATGCCAAACGCTCCTTACGTACAGGTTTCAATAAATAATCAACAGCACTCGCCTCAAAGGCCTCAAGCGCATGTTGATCATAGGCAGTAGTAAAAATAATCGCTGGAGGATTTTCAAAAGTGGATAGATGCCGTGCAGCCTCTATCCCGTCCATCACTGGCATACGAATATCAAATAACACTATTTCAGGTGACTCACGCTCTATGAATTCCAAGGCTAGTTTACCATTCTCTACCGCTGCCGCGACTTCAAAGTCAGCAAGTTCTGATATTTGCTTAGCCAGGCGCTCACGTGCAAGCGGCTCATCATCGACTATCAATATCTTCATCAACTTCAATCCTTATGACACAAGTTTATCTCCATCGACCGGAAAATTTAGAATAAGTTTTACAACGTCATCTTGTTCAATTAAGTATATTTTTCCCTTGTTGCCAAACACATAGTCAAATCTCTCTCGAATATTATCCAACGCCATTTGATTACCCTGCTTATTATCCCCATCACTTTGTTGATCAAATCGATTGATGGATTTTGGATTTTCAATCACAAGATTGACTAAGTGATTTTGTATCGTACAGTTTACTCTGATTACTCCTCCTGCTGCTAATGGTTCAATACCATGGTACACGGCATTCTCAAATAAAGGTTGCAACGTTAAGGGAGGTAAACGCACAGTAAGCGGGATATCATGTATATCCCACTCAACTTTCAAGCGGTCCCCCAAACGTAATTTCTCAATTTGCAAATACAATTTTACATAGTGAAATTCTGTATCGAGACTTACAAGCTCAACCGAATTCGCATCAGTTTTTTTTCCTAAACTGGCACGAAATAATTCAGCCAAATCTTCAATCGCAAGCTCAGCATCGTCTGGACGAGTGGCAATTAAGGCAGCAATTGTATTCATGCTATTGAATAAAAAATGCGGGCGAATCCTAGCTTGAAGAGCTGCTATGCGCGCAGAAGCTTTCGCGTTATGCTCGATCTGTTGCTGACGATGTAAATAGATAAAACGTAATGCAATGGCAATGACTATCGCACTTATGGCGGTATTACGCAGAGCAAACAACCAACCCCATATTGGATTAGAATGTGAATACAGAGTTCTCTCGATTCCGGTCACCACTAAACTCATTGTAAAAGTGACCACCATTATAATAATATAGCTCACAACAGCAGCTTTTTGTCTGCTCATAATGGCCAACGCTCTGCGCATCAAGCACAAAATCAGGGTACTACTTAACGCGACCCAATGCACAAATAGAGACACTAATCCTAAACTACTCCATATATGAGTGGTTGCGAAAGGGGTAATATTGGCAAGCACAAGAATAAATGCCAATAGCTGTGACACTATCATTACTGTTAATACAGTGTTCGCGCCACACAAATCTGGCAACAATGATGCTGAATTTGACTCATATTGTAATTTTGCATCACTCACAAACAGTTCTCCCTCAGATTCACATACTTACTAAAATATAAACCCTGACTACGGGATTGCAAGGAACAATCAATACTGCATAACCCACGACTACCCAACCACCTCACCGCTAAAAATAAACCTATAGCTGAGAAGAACCATAACCACCCACAAATGGAATTAAGCACTGAGAAGAACCATGATTACCAACGAATGGAATTAAGCGCTGAGCAGAACCATAGTCACCAACAAATGGAATTAAGCACTGAGAAGAACCATGGTTACCAACAAATGGAGTTAAGCGCTGAGCAGAACCATGGTTACCAACGAATGGATTTAAGAGCTGAGTATTTTTTATCAGCATCGCGAACAAAACTCTATATTGCGCTAGCAAAATAGAGTTGCCGAGAGAGCGTTGATCAAAAATGACTCCGGTCTGGAATCCATCGATGAAACCACCCACAAATGGAATTAAGCACTGAGAAGAACCATGGTTACCAGCGAATGGATTAAGCGCTGAGCAGAACCATAGTCACCAACAAATGGAATTAAGCACTGAGAAGAACCATGGTTACCAACAAATGGAGTTAAGCGCTGAGCAGAACCATGGTTACCAACGAATGGATTTAAGAGCTGAGTATTTTTTATCAGCATCGCGAACAAAACTCTATATTGCGCTAGCAAAATAGAGTTGCCGAGAGAGCGTTGATCAAAAATGACTCCGGTCTGGAATCCATCGATGAAACCACCCAAACCACCCAAACCACCCAAACCACCCACCCCAACCTCTAATTCATCACACACCTAATATATCCATACCAAAAACATGAAAATCCCCCCTTACCCCCTTTTACCCAAGGCACATCTTGTTATACTGTGATTGACAACAATCAGCGCCTTTAAAGTTACCCTTATAACCTTAACAAACCCTCTAACGGAATTTATAGTATGAGCGACAAGAATACGACCGAAAAACCCTGGCAAGGGCGCTTCTCAGAGCCTACCGACGAATTTGTAGAAGCATTCACAGCATCTGTGACTTTTGACAAACGACTATACAAACATGATATTGCAGGTTCTATCGCTCATGCACGCATGTTAGGAAAATGTAACATCTTGGCAAATGATGATGTTGAGACTATCTGCCGAGGCTTACAAACAATTTTGCAAAAAATTGAAGACAATGATTTCGAATGGTCTATAAAACTTGAAGACGTGCACATGAATATCGAAGCACAACTGACGGCATTAATTGGTGACACCGGTAAAAAATTACACACTGGCCGATCAAGAAATGATCAGGTAGCAACCGACGTAAGACTTTATTTACGAGAAGAAATCGATACATGTAAGCAACTTTTACTTACATTAATGCACGGCATTGTCGAACTGGCAGCACTCGAAACTGACACCATTATGCCAGGTTTTACCCACTTACAAACCGCTCAACCTATCACTTTCGGCCACCACTTACTGGCCTGGTATTCGATGCTAAATCGAGACCTTGACCGCTTACATGATTGCCGTAAACGAGTAAACTGCATGCCACTAGGTTCAGCTGCGTTAGCAGGCACCACCTATCCCATCAATCGACAATATACAGCTGACTTACTGGGATTTGAAAGTATCGCCAGCAACTCACTTGATGCCGTCAGTGATCGCGATTTTGCTATTGAATATAATGCTTGGGCCTCAATTCTCATTATGCACTTATCCCGTATATCAGAAGAACTCGTATTATGGAACTCAGCGCGTTTCAAATTTATTGACTTACCAGATAGATTTTGTACTGGCTCATCCATCATGCCACAAAAGAAAAACCCTGATGTACCTGAATTAGTCCGGGGTAAAAGTGGCCGAATTTTCGGTAACCTCATTAGCCTATTAACTCTAATGAAAGGTCAAGCGCTGGCCTACAACAAAGACAACCAGGAAGATAAAGAACCACTATTTGATACTATTGATAATATCAAAGGATGCTTACGAGCATTTGGAGATATGGTTCCTGCACTGCAAGCTAACAGAGATGAAATGAGAGTGGCTGCTGCCGAAGGGTTCTCTACCGCAACTGACCTTGCAGACTATTTAGTAAAAAAAGGCTTACCTTTCCGTGATGCACACGAAGTTGTCGGCAAAGCAGTGGCTTTTGCTATAAAAAATAAATGCGACCTACCTGAAATGACTCTTGAACAGTTTAAGCAGTTTTCGCCGATAATCGAAAATGATGTTTATGAAGTATTAACTTTAGAAGGCTCAGTTAATGCCCGTAACCATGTAGGAGGAACTGCACCGAAGCAAGTCAAACTGGCTGTTGAGCAAGCACGTAGCGAATTAGCTCAATACCGATAAGCTATAGCAAGTTAATCAAGCACATACTAATCGAGCACTAATAGCAATTTTTTGTGCTGAATCTTTAGAGCAGATTAGTATGATTAACAACTTTGCGATGAGCAATATATTAACTTTGACATTTGCTTTTTTGAATACTTTTTTCAAACTTGTTACGGTCCAGGTATTGACCGATGACCTTTATTATAAAATTAGAGGCAAAGATAGATGAAATCAGAGTTACCAGACCCTTTGCAAGACTTAACCACAAGACTTGCCAGTTTCGCCACCCAGCGAAACTGGCAACAGTTTCATTCACCTAAAAATTTAAGTATGGCCCTAGTTGCGGAAGCAGCTGAGCTAGTTGAAATTTTTCAATGGCTCAATGAAGAAAAATCAGAACAGCTAGACCCCGAGCAATGGCAAAACGCTCGCATGGAGTTAGCGGATATATTTATTTACTTATTAAGAATTTCTGATCGCCTGAATGTTAATCTTGTTCAAGCAGCTGAAGAAAAAATTGAAATTAATGAACAACGCTACCCTATCGATAAAGTAAAAGGTAGCGCAAAACGCGCCTCAGAATACTCACATAATCAAACAGAGCAACAAACGCCCTCATTACGTGACCCAGTCACTGGCCTATTAGAATATCCCGTATTTCGCTTAACACTAGAACCACAGCTCGCTCGTTGTCGACGTTATAATACCCAATTATGCCTAGCTCGAATGGCCGTTGAATTTATTCATCATCCTGATGACATCAATTTTCATGCAGAACATTTACGCACTATCACTCACCTCTTAAAACAAAACTTGCGCTGGGCAGACCAAGTAGGGAAAACAGACAATGGTCAGTTTTTGATTGTTTTACCAGAAGCATCAGTCAACGACTCGACTCTGATCATCAACAAAATCCACCCCCAACTTAATACACTATCTTTCATTAAATCAATTGCTTATGGAGTGTGTGAGTGGAAAAATGGCGATGATGATAAATCGCTGAACGAGCGAACCGCTCAAGCTATCAATACAGCAATCGCTCAAAATACATTAATAACTGTCTTGTAATATTTTTTAGGCACAATATAGTGAGCATATAGATATATAAAACACTGCCGATACTTCGTGTATGGCTAAAAGCGAAAAAATTTCAAAAAACGCTCCCTCTAAAAAAGTGTCTGCAAAAGTTATTCGTCAACGTTTCTTAACATTGAATCGTGATCGACTTATGCTTGCTCGTAACACTCTTAAAAAACGTCAGCAAATATTCGTCGATATACTCCCTTTATTATTCCATATTAATCACCCTGCCTTACCAGGCTTTGTGTCCAAAACAGGGCCTGCCGGGATTTCTGATTTCGCTCCTTCTCAGCAAGCCATTGCATCCGCCACCAAAAACAATAGTGAATTTTACTACGAACGTCGCGCCATGCATATTTACAATATTCAAGCGCTCTATATGATCGGCAGCAGTGGAACCATTGCTTATAGTGAGAAAAGCGACTTCGATATTTGGGTATGCCACCGAAAAGAAATTGAACTAAAACATGTTAGGCTACTTGAAGAAAAATGTGAGCTTATTCGGCAATGGGCTGAGAGCCTAAAGCTTGAAGTAACATTTTTTGTAATGAATGCTGAAAGCTTTGCCAGCGGTAAAATATCCGCTTTATCGAATGAAAGTAGTGGTAGCGCCCAGTTCCATCTCTTACTCGAAGAATTTTATCGTACAGGTTTACTGCTTGCTGGAAAATATCCAGCCTGGTGGCTAGTCCCGCCTGACGCTAATATTGTTTATAAGAAACATCTAAAATCCCTACATAAATCACGTGAAATTCCCGATTATGAATACCTTGATTTTGGTGATCTATCGAAAATCCCATCAGGGGAATTTTTTGGGGCTGCAGTATGGCAACTCAACAAAGCCATTGGCTCACCCTATAAATCACTTCTAAAGTTATTACTCATCGAAACTTATGCAAGCGAATACCCGAATATGGATTTGCTTTGTACTCGTTACAAACGTGCTGTGTATGATGGTAACGTTAAACTTACGAAACTTGATCCTTATGTCATGATGTCCCGAAAAGTTGAAGAATATTTGCTAGGGATCGATCAAAAGGATCGCTGTGAATTAGCCAGACGTTGTTTCTACTTCAAAATTAATAAAAAGTTATCACTTTTTCACAAAAAAAACCTCGATCCAAGACAAGAGCTACTACTCTCACTTGTGCGTGATTGGGGCTGGGATATGACTACCCTGCAATTACTTGATGCAAGATCCGATTGGAAAATTGATCGCGTCATCGGTGAGCGAACTTCCTTAGTGAAAGAACTCACTCGCTCATACAGAATGCTCTCGGACTTTGCTCGATCAACGGCTTCTGAATCTCATATTAACAAACAAGATTTAAATTTACTGGGACGAAGACTCTATGCTGCATTTGAACGTAAGACTGGCAAAATTGAAATTGTAAACCCGGGCATCTCCACCGATCTTACCGAATCACGTCTATCATTTGCCTATAGTAGTCGTAAAAATAACGTTAGCTGGGTATTATACAAAGATGATTTCGAGCACGCAATTAGTCATAAAATTTCACCCATAAAACGCTCTGAGAGCATGTTAGGTTTAATCGCGTGGAGTCACTTTAATAAGCTGCTCGGCCCACAAACATTAGTGACTCTACATGATAATAGAAATTCAACCGATTCAACGGAATTACTAGCTTTAATTGATTCTTTTCAGAGTCACTTCCCTAACTCAAATTACAAAAAACCAGATATTGAAGAATTGCGATACGCTGCCCATTTAACACAGGCTACTTTATACATTAATATTGGCATAGACCCACTAGCGTCTCATACACAACGAGGGGTTCATTATACTACGAACCGTTCTGACGCACTCAGCTTTGGGGGTATATGGAAAAATCTTGCGACCTCTTTTGATTTATTGGCCACTACTAATTGGGGAGAAATTTTAACATTTCAGTTTAAGGGACAATCTGCGTGTATTCAGACACTCTGTGATTTTCTCAATTGGTTTCCGTTAGATGCCCAGTTTAAGCCCCCTAAAATGTCAGTTTTTAGTTTCTCTTCGACCCGAGGGAATTCCATTGCACGCCGTGTACAACAATTATTTAATGATGTCGTACATGTTTTTTACCATACTCAAATGGGAGAATACATTCGCTATGTTGTTAATGTTGGCTCTGAATACTATATATTAAAAATTGAAAAATCTAGAGTCGTCTCTCAACGTCTACATGACGAAAAAGATTTATTAACAGCGCTAGGTCAAACTCAGGAATTTTTTAGCCATATAATTTTGGATCGATATACCTTTAAAAATCAGCCGCTCGCTTTGCTTCTAAAACGCAGCCAGCCCAATAAAGTACAGATGTTTTTCGAAGAAATTGGTAAAGAAGCTAATATATGGGTTCTTGATGAAAAAGGTAGTTTATTTTATCAACGCATTCCCTTTCATTCTTTAAAGTCAGTAGTAGGCCATTATTCTCGATTCTTAGCGGCGGCTATATTACGATGCAATGCCAGCGAACACTCTGCTGATCTGTCTGCAGCAGTTTCTCTTGATATTGAATACTATAATATTTCAAAAGCTAGTAACGGTCGTAATTACCTTAAACAGCTTAAAGACGATTACTCCGAGTTTAATAGTGACTATTTTGGAATTCAGGTCATTGGACAGCTCAATGGCGAAAACTCAATGTTTTCAATGTTTTGTAATGGCAATGAATTTAGCTCATTAGAATTTGGTGATAACGTTTTACAAGAAGTGGCAAAATATGTATTGAAGTTTCGTAATACTCATGAGAAATATCCAATCTATATCACCGATGTTGAGGTTCCCCGCAACGATAAGTCACAAGAAAGCAATAGTTTACAAACTATAAATTATCTGGATTACAAAAAAATCATTGAGGCTAGGCTTAATGCAGCATTAAAGGATCTCTAAACCTCCCAATACAAATATAATTAAAAAGGGTTCTAGCTTGCCGCTCTAATAAATTCTGCAATTCTATGACTATAGGTGTGACTTGCCGTCACACGTTTATACCCTGCATTGGCTATTTTTTTCACATAAGCTGAGTCATTTAGTAACTTATCATAAATAGAATTTAATTCTTCTTCACTATGAAACACTAACATTTCTTTTTCAGGTTCAAAACAACGATCAATATCGGCAACTGCTTCATGCACTACTACTGTTTTGCAAGAAAAAGGTTCAAAACTTTTTTGTGTTAAACCATGTAGTAAGTAGTCTTCATTTTTAATATTGAGGACTGCCAAATACTGACGGAATAAAACTGGTAATTTTTTTAATGCGACTTTATGCGGTGAAATTTTATGTCGTGAATGAGACTTATATCGTTTCCATCCACGTCCACAGACTTGAATAGGTTGCTTGATCGCTTCGACTAACTGTTCGCGAAGAGCGGTGCGGTTAGTGACTAACAACATTTTATCGATTCTATTTTGAGTAGAGATCGAAAATGTCTCAGGGGCTACCGCATGCGGCATATAATTCGCAGGCGATTCGAATCCTAGTGCATTGTGATCAATCATAAATCGAGTATCAGTATAATAAATTTGATCAAATAAACTTGCACTATATTGTGCCTCTTGGTCAAATTTATCTGCTACCCAAGCAATATTAAAACAGTTAGGATATTGATTTCGTAAACACTCAAATAGAACAGAAGGGACCGTATAACTACACAATGAGATACATATATCCACTGGGTGCTTGACGATAAACTTCTCAAATCTTGCCACCATATATTTTTCATATTGGGATTGCTTTGATTTGTATAACTTACATTTCAAGTGTTGCAGGTGGCTATTTCCAGCGACAGCAAACACATAGCTTGTATACCCTTCTCGCTCAAATGCGGTACTAATATACTCTGCCCAACCTCCAATAGTACCACTTTTACCTATGACTAATACATTCATACTGGTTTCCTTACGATGCTCTAATCCCAAGGCATTGACTTATCCATTTGCCAATTAGTAACAGTTGCTCCTGACATACCGAGTGCGGCATTAAATATTCTTTCCAGTCTACTTTATAGCCTGAATCGATAATAACAGTAGCACTTTTTTTCCCATACTCATAATCAACGACTGTATCATCACTACCGTGCATCATCATAATTTTTAGCGTATCAGGTGCCTTTTTTTCACTCATCAAGTGATCGGGGCAAACCAGATAGGTTGACAAGGCTAAAATTCCTGCCAAGGTTGCTTCAATTCGTAACCCTGTATGTAATACAATAGCTCCTCCTTGTGAAAAACCTGCCAAAATTATCCTTTCACATGGAATTCCCTTCTTATTTTCTTGTGCTATCAATTCTAATATTTGCTCTTGTGACTTTTTAATGCCTGACAAGTCATAGGGAAAACTTTCGCCAATACCATAAATATCATACCAAGCAGGCATTTTTTGGCCACCGTTTAAACTGACAGGCATTATTGGCGCATGAGGAAAAATAAAACGAATAGCTGCAGTTTCAGGCAGCTCAAGCATAGGCACTATATCTGCAAAATCGTGGCCATCTGCACCAAGGCCATGTAACCAAATAACAGAGGCGTTAGGTGAGTCAGCACTTAATCTTTCTAATGTTTGAAGTGTCATCAGTTAATTTTACTTTGAATGTTGTTAACTAGGGGGCCGCAGCTTAAACCTAGTAGATTAGAATAGCCTTCAGAAAAGTCTAAGATGTGAAGAGGGATACTAATACTAATAACACGTTATTAGTGAGATATTCAACGCAATCATCGACTTTAAGAGCTGTAATATCGTTTACACGAATTGAACAGAGCGTTCTTAGTATAAAGAATTATGACAATTAAAGCGCGAAAAGAATTAGTGTTGAAATGCTATTCAGAAAATTAATTGAATACTGTCAGAAATGAAATTGAAATTTACAATAGCCGGCCATAACAACATTAACTTGTCTGAGCTGTTAGCTCTAAATAATATTGTCAACAACACCCCAGAAATCAACCCATTAAATGCTTGCTACTAATTGATCTGAGTTTTTGTAATAAAAACAGGCTGCCCTCTCCCTTGTTAGACAACTTGAAGAGAGGTGCCTGCATTACACTATAAAAATACTATTAACGAATAGCCGTCGTTAATGAATCTTTCATATCTTTATTGTCATTCCAGCTGATATTGATTTTGTCACCGGATTTGCCACCTTTAAAAGTAAAGTGTAGCAATGGGTTTTTCGAAACAGCAGGTCCAAACAAAGCAGTGAGCACAGTCTTTCCATTATGCTTAACAGTTAATTCCTGAATAAAATGTGCTGGCACTTTTTTGCCTGTTGCTTTGTTTTTACGAAAGCCAGTTTCCATAGGATGACTAATGATAGCCTTCACTGTGGTAATACCACTCTTACTTGTTGCTCTAGCTCGATGTTTAGCCATGAGACACCTCTTTGATAAAATCGTTTACGTTCGATCAGGAAGTAGCTTATCCGCCACAACCACCAATAGTTACTTTTACTTCACGTTTGGCAGTAAATAATTTTCCACCAGATCGTACTACTGCAATTACATCAGATGTTTTTGCAATTTTAACGCGAGTACGAACAAATGGCTCAGTGCCAGCGCCCAAGCCAAAGCTTGCTGCTAATGGTGAGCTATTTTTCTTGATCAAAATTGACATTGAATCGATATTTGACAAGCTTGAAGAAACAGTCACGCCTACTTCAGCGCCATTTTCAGCAATAGGCGGGGCAGTGATTTTGATTGATTTGCTATCAGCCATGTTAGCATTACCAAACAAACCCGAAACTGCAGAATCAATTTTCTTAGCCTTAAATGCCGACTTAGGCCAGGCTGCCATCAATGCTTGAGGGCTTAACAGGCCTGCCGCTGCAGCGATACCTGCCAGACTTGCGCCTAGAGTACCTTTTAGCAGTGTCCTGCGTTTTGTGTTAGTCATAAATTTACTCCTCTTAAGTAAAATAATTACTTTCATTATTATTAGCGCAATGTCTATGCCACTAGAATAATAATAATAATTACAACAACTTAACTTAAATGACCATTATTTGTACAGTACTTATTACTGCATAATGCACCATGATAATTGCATTATGAAAATTAGATTTTTATTTTTTGTTTATTAATCGCGCACTCGCAAGAAGAGAACCATTGAGTCCTTAGTGGCCCACAGCACACTTCATGACTAAATTCGTTAGTTTCATAAAAATCGTTTCGGCTAAGATAAACGACTTCCGAAAAATAGTGGGGTTATAAGCTTCTTTTACTATTGGTAATAACAACCATTAAGGTTACCGCCAAGCCTAAACAGGCTAATAGAAGTGATATAGCAGGAATCGCTATTAGACTAAAAATTAATGTTGAAGTAAGAATTATAGCCCCTGCTAATATTCTAATCGCGATCCGATTACGCTCTACCGTACTATAATTGAAGCGCGATTTTCGCCTATGCCTCTGGACTATTCCCTCGAGAATAAAGAGTAAAAAAATCGCTGCCAATACCGGTAACCAATAACTTAATAGCGCAACACGTAATAAAAATTGATATATCCCAAACTGAAAATTATCTGGATAACGATAGGCGCTTATTCTCATTTGATTTAATTTAGCAGAACTATTAGCGGTAGATTTTGACAAAATCGCTACAGAAGAATTAGTCAAATCAAGAAAATCCAACCAGTTATTGGCTCGCCACGTCACTTTTGAGGCAAATTTCGCGCCGAATTCAGCCTGAATAGATTCTATTTCTAACGTGATTTGTTGTTTCGTATAAGCGGGAGTCACCATTAATATAGAGACAGATATTTGGCCAATAGAAAGCAGTATACATATCAGCAGTAAGCGCATTTAATCAGCCTGTAACACTGGTATCTTACCCTTAATAAGACTACCACTAGCAAGAAGTGCAAAGTATTCTAGGTTTGGAATTCTGCCTAATACTGATGCAGGCACTAACTCCACTTCAACCATACTGACACGCTCTCCCCACGAGCTACCCCAATCCAGTAAGCCTGTCCCTGTGCCACTTGACTCAGATTGAGAACACATCATTTGCTCAACATGCGTTTTTCCAAAACGCTCTGATACTAATGTTTGGGTCCAAGGGTCAATGATTCTACCGCATATCAAAGTATTAAGATTTCCTACTAGCTTCATTGCATGCTCTTCTGAACCTAATGCCACTACAAAATCTGACAAAGTCTGACTTGCTAAATATAAGTCTATTCCTGCGCCGGCACCTTGGTTCGCAAGAGTGATTAAGCTTTTGTTGCAAACACTATGCGCTTCATCAATAAATAAATTTATTCTCGAAAAATCCTGACTATAGTTGTAGCGCTTGGCTGCCACAGCAGCAATGTCCGCTAAAAATATTTGTCCGATGGCTGACCCCACTACTGCATCAGCCATGCTGTCTAGGCCTATATAGATAATTTTATGCTGTTGAACCACTTCTGAAAAATCGATAGTTTTTTGTTGACCTAGTCGAGGTGACAACAATTGACCAAGCGTGCCCGAACTTAATTGACTCAATAACGGTACAAGACTTGCCAACATTTTACTTGCGTGAACTCTATCATGCTGATAGTAAGTAATTAGGTCGTTTATATCCGAACAGCCTAGCTTACCTTGATGATACGTCTGGTATTGACGGATTAAAGTGTGCACTCTACGCTTCCCGTTGACCTTTTCGCTAGTCTCACTCTCAAACAAAAATTGATCAATGATTGGCTTTTCGCTGTGCTGCTGTTGTCGGTTTTTTTCAGCACTTAATCTTTTATTAGAGCGATGCTCTTCACTTGAGTTTTTCTCTGATTTTTTTTCTTGTGTCTTCTTTTGGTTGATTTCCTGCAATTTCTGTTCAAGCACCAAAATCAGTAAATCTCCCACATTGTCGATGTAAGCTTTAATTAGCACGATAGTGGGCGTTTCACCTAGATACAATAAACCGGTACTGATCACATTAACTGCTCGCCAAGCAAATGCACTAAAAGCATCATCGTTTTCCTGCTTTGTCACAAGATCAACCAGTCGACTGGCTATTTCTGTAGGACGACTGAAATTTTGTAGCGGGTTTAAACAAATACTTTGATCAGGAAATGCAGGATGAAAAAATTCAAAATCCTGCTGACGACCATTACGCCTTGCCTGCTGTTCAATTAAAATTTTGAGTTCAAGGTCTCCTTTCGGATCGATTATTATTATCGCTTCGTTAGGACTACGAAGAAGTGCTTGGACTACCAGTAAAGATAAGAACCTTGTTTTAATTGCTCTCGTAGTGGCGAGCATTAAGGTATGCCCCTTAAATTGGTCAAGCGGTACTTCTATGTCGTAACATTCTTGATTCAATCTTTGTAAATAATTAATCGCTCCTGCACCTGCTATATCAAGACCTGATTTCTTGCTAAATAAATTTCTAGTGGAGCCTTTTGCTACGCTATTAAAGTCATGCTCATTATACAAAACATCATATAATCTCGCAGAGTGCTTGCCAGACCATAAAAATCCTTTTCCCATCCAAATAGTATTGCTTGAGTTCCTTACTTGTTTAATTAATTTCGAGCAACTCATCATCTCTGCTTGCATTACAGCTTTCGCTGAACCCCGACTAGCGATTAGCAATTTTAGTACATTGAGTGTATGCACTGCTACTCCAGTTCCAGCAACAGAAATAATGACCCAACCATACAGTGTTTCAGTCATTGAGACTGGTGCCAGCACCATAATAACAAGCAAGCATAAAGACCAATATATTGCCATGACTAACCCTGATTCATCTTTACTGTCCAGTGAAGATGAGGATCTTTGCATTATTACATTCCTGCATTTTGATTTTTGACAAGGGAATTAAGTGCTTCACTTACGGGTGAAGCGATCCGCCGGCTACCCAACATCCGGATATGCTTAATGTGTATGGGCAATACACATAGACTTTATCTTACGATAAGTCTTCTTGCTCGCAACCTAATGAAAGGACTGCGCTTCTGATGAACACATTTTGAAATGTGTTCGTTAAAAATCACTACGAATTGGCAATGTCTTCAATACTCTTATATCGATCATCGCTGGATGCCACTATTTTCTTTCAATGTTTGTTGACTGTCTTTTTGTGCTGTATGCCACTCACGAATTTCCTGTGACTTAATACGCACATTAGTAGAGAGTTTATTTAAGCGGTCTTGCCACTGAAAGGTAACCGTTTGTCGCTGTTCATAACTGATTTGCCCTAAAATGACTAAAGGCTCGAACATGCATAGAAAATGATCCAGTTTTTCGACTAATCCTAGAAATTCAAGAGATAAACGTGTGGTAATTTTGGCTTTAACACTTAATGGATTTGACATCACAGACTGTTCTTTAATAGCCAATTTTTGATACAAGTGGGTAAGACGATCGATATGTAACTCAAGATCATCATTCACTTCAGCAAATATTTCCGATATCGCCCATTCGGCTTTCTCCGCCTTATCTTGATGCATGCGAGCACGACTAATAATACTAATCGAGAAGGTATGTCTATCGAGTTGACGAAAACTTTTGCGATACACGTTTTGTGCCTGCTCACTTTGTAACAACACAGTTTTGATGATGGCAGGCCGGCTTGAACGCATTTGATCATTTTTAGTGTCGTTATCACTCATGTGTAGCTCCGGTCTTTGTAGGTCGTCGCAGGACAAGAACCTATCCCGACTTTGAGCACTATGACTGATAATAGGTGATCGTACACAAGCATTTCACTGTAATAAAACATGCCTTCACAGAAAGCGAAATCGCGTACATAAATATTAGAAAGGAAATATTTTGAACCCACATTGATATTAGTGGTATTACTCTGCGTCACTTTTACTATTTAATTGGAGCAATCTCTGAGCAAGAATTGGGGTACGATTGTTGTTTAGAAAAGCCCATGACCAGAAGACAGATATTACTAATATAAATATTAGCAATATTTCATCTTGGTCATTGACCCTTAAAGACGGCAAAATAGCCGTCAATACTTCTTCAGCTTACTTAGCGACACCACCACCTCCACAACCCCCGATAGTAATTTTCACAGCTTTTGAAGCGGTATAGTATTGCCCTCCAGCTTTTACCAAAGCGATGATATTGGTGGATTGACGAAGTTTCACTCGACTCTTAATAAAAGGATCTGTTCCTGCCGCGATATTAAAACTAGCAAGCATAGGATTTGCATTATTTTCTGCCAATATAGTAATAGATTCTACATTCTTTAATTCAGGAGCTCGCACCCGAATACCCACTTGACTTCCTATTTCAGCAATGGGAGGAACGACAATTTGAATCTTGTCAGTCACGCGCACTTTAACTTTACCAGTGATTGTCGCTATCGTTCTTTCCAGATTGGTCAATTTGAACACTGCGCGCGTTGTTGAATTAGCGGCAGTCACTGCTGCTGACATTAAGACGCCAACAAACATGACGCTGACTAACACTGGCAATCCTAAACGTTTCGCTAACACATTATTTTTAAGGGTTAAAATTTTCATAGTAGACTCCTACTTAAGTTTACATTAATGGAATTGATAGCCTATACACTATCGACTGCACTCAATGCTGAAAACTAGAAGAGCTTATTAACATTTTGAATACAGGGTTGATTGAGTTGGCACAACACCCGCATTTCAGTTTTAAAGAGTAAAGCCTCAATCGCACTGACACTTTACATTGATTATAATAAGCTCGCATTTTCACCATTTAAGTCATATCAGTCATATCAGTCATATCAGTCATATCAGTCATATCAGTCATATCAGTCATATCAGTCATTATTTTATCGAAAACAGTTCTCTCACTGCATTCAGCATCCTTTCTGTTCGATCTCCTTAATGAATGACTACTTGTACTATCGCAATCTTTAGGCCAGCCAATAATATATCGTGTAATCAATGGCTTATATAATTTCATGAATTAAATTGAGCCAATTACATGCGAATATGCACTCTTACATTGCAAAATAAAATAGCACTCATACCTGTTGAGTAGTCACTCTAATTCACCGACGATTTAGGTCACTAAAATAGACAGCAAAACTGGAACCTTTTAAAGCTGATGGGTATAATGTCGATATAATCCGTAGCATCTATCAATCAAAGGAAAACCGATGACCTATAAGTCAGTGCTTTTGCAACTGTTATTAACCACTCTAACTTTGACTTTGCTCAGCGCCTGTGACAAACCCGGGAACGACACTCCTAAAGAGAAACCAGCTAGCCCTGTCACTACTGATAAACCTAAACCTATAGTTGCTGCACCTCTGGTCAGCACTAACAAGCCACCTATTTCAAAATCGAAATCAAAAAATCCTCGTCGTAAAATAAGCACCGCGATATTACATGCATTAAGTTTATTAGATAAAAATGAACATCAGGCTTTTATCAAGACTTATATGCCACCAAAATTCCTTAAAAAAATTCTTACGAGTTACACGCTGGATAAATTTTTAGAAATGCTTAAGGAAAAGGGTAAAATTAAAAATATTTACACCTCCCTAACTGCCGCAAAAAATGTAAAACCTGTCTATAACAAAATGCGTAACCGTGCCACTATAAAACTGAAAGCACCTGCACAGGCCATCTCATTTATCAAAGTCAAACGCTACTGGTATATTCGCTAACAGTCTTTTCCTGCTTAAGTCAGGAACGGACAAAAATAATTATTTAATTTATCTGGAATTTTCATGCAGTTAATAAAATTAGACCAGATTTGTCTGGCCTATGGTGATCAAGTAATCCTTGATCGTGCTAGCCTACAAATCAATAGTGGTGACCGTATTTGTTTAGTCGGTCGAAATGGCACTGGAAAATCAACTCTGTTTAAAATCATTACTGGTGCCACTAAAGCTGATGATGGCGAAGTTTGGCATCCAGACACTATGCGCCTTGCTTACCTTGAACAAGAGGTTCCTGAAGATTCAAGCAAAACTGTGTATAACATGGTGTCTGCAGGACTTGGTGAAGTGGGAGAACTTATTAGTCAATACCATCAGCTCACCAGCAACCCTGACCCAAGTCCTCGACAACTTACACAAATGTCTGATGTTCAACATAAAATTGAGATTCGTGATGGCTGGAACCTCAACCAAAAAGTTGAATCCGTTATTAGTAAGCTTGAATTACCCTCTGATAAGTTACTCAGTGATTGCTCTGGAGGCATGCGACGACGAGTCATGCTTGCCCAAGCACTTGTCTCCGAACCGGATTTGTTATTGTTAGATGAACCGACTAACCACATGGATATTTCTGCTATTACCTGGTTAGAAGATTTCTTGAAGTCTTATAATGGCGCCTTACTGTTTATCACGCATGATAGAACTTTCGTTCGAAATCTATCAACCCGCATAGTCGAGTTGGATCGCGGTAACTTAACTTCATTTGAGGGTGACTACGAATATTACTTAGCTAAAAAAGAAGAAATGCTCGAAACTGAAAACAAAGCCAATGCATTGTTTGATAAAAAGCTGGCTGAGCATGAAGTCTGGATACGGCAAGGAATTAAAGCCAGGCGAACTAGAAATGAAGGTCGAGTTCGTCGCCTTGAACGAATGCGTGAACAACATTCACAACGCCAACAAGTTAAAGGAAAAGTGAACTTTAAACTCGACAGTGGTGATAATTCTGGAAAACTCGTCACTGATGTCCGCAACGTCAATTTTGCATATGCGCAACAAACTCTCATTAATGACTTTACTTGCCGAATCATACGCGGTGACCGTATTGGTCTAATAGGTCCAAATGGCTCAGGTAAAAGCACTTTACTCAAAATCATATTAGGCCAACTCACTCCTGATAGTGGCAAGGTCACTACTGGCACAAAACTGGAAGTCGCATATTTCGATCAGCATCGTGAACAATTGGAAATGCATAAAACAGTTCGAGATAATATTAGTGATGGCCAGGACCACGTAATGGTGAGAGGAAAATCACTTCATGTTGTCAGCTATCTGAAAGATTTTCTGTTCCCGCCTGACCGTATTAATTCGAAGGTAAGCATACTATCAGGTGGTGAGCGTAATCGTTTATTACTCGCTCGCATTTTTACTCGTACTGCAAATTTACTAGTACTTGATGAGCCCACTAATGACTTAGACGTAGATACCTTAGAGCTATTGGAAGATTTATTATCAGAATACGATGGCACATTAATCTTGGTGAGTCATGACCGCAGTTTTCTTGATAATGTGGTGAGTAGCACATTAGTATTCGAAGATAATGCTACTATTAATCAATATGTTGGCGGTTATGCTGACTGGCTTAGGCAGCGCGCTGATAAATTATCAGTAGCACCAACTACTAAGAGCCAAGAAAAAAAAATTAAACCTTCCGAACCTGCAATCACAAAACTTGCTTATAAGGAGCAACGCGAACTAGATGATTTACCCGGAAAAATAGATGAAATTGAAACTAAAATTAGTGAGATTGAAAGCTTAATGAGCGGTGTAGATTTTTATCAACAAGATCCACTATCCATCAGTAATACGACTAGTAAACTTACACAATTAAATGATGATTTACGCTTAGCTTATGCGCGCTGGGAAACTCTTGATAACCATTGATAGTTCATTTCAATATAAGTGCCACTGACAGTGCTTAGCAGAGTTATTTATTAGAGAATAAATAACTCTGGTTTATATTAAAAATATCAAATTATTCAATATAGTATACTTAATAATATACTGAGTTGGTGTTTATGGTCTATTTCCGTATAATCGATATAGACCCAACAAAAACTAGGGGCAATTTCAAGACCGAAAAATAGTAATAATTTTTGTCAAACCCTTCTAATCAATGGGATAACTTATTAACCGCCCGAACGGGTAACTTAAGGATATAAATTTGATGAATCACCTACCTAATTTCCGCTCGATAAAAATCGCAATACTTTCTTTCACGCTAATTAGCATAAGTGTATTTAGCCTTCACGTTAGTGCTAACAGTAAAACCGATCCCAACAACGCTCGACGTAATATTAATACTGCCATTGTTCATATATTAGCCTTGATTGATAAGAAGGAAATCACGGCTTTTATTAAAAATTATTCGAAACCTGCCACTCTAAAAAAATGTTAACAATCTATACTCTTGAAAAATTACACTCTATTTATGAGAAAACTGGAAGAATAAAAAGGCTGCACGAGATGATGACAGAGGCTAAAAATCTTACGCCCCGATATAATCCGGCCCGTAGCAAGGCATCAATTAAGCTCAGTCGTGGAAAAAGTCCTTTATTGTTCGTAAAAATAGACCCTTATTGGTATATAGACGATTAATTCGTATAGAGATAATGAAGCTTGACTCTGATTTAACACTCAATACCTTAGGTCAAAATTCAAGCTATCACTGAATTTAACAATATTATTTTTAACACTTACCTTTTGCTAACTGTAATTCATTCGCTAGCAATTTAGCAATAATTTTGATCCTACAGCTAAATCACCACTTGGTACAAAACTAAGTTCTCATTACATAATGAATTCATTAAATCAGCATTCAAAATTAATAAAAAGTGAATCATCATGTGTGATTTACTTCTCATATTAAGTAAGCCTTGATCAAAAACATACATATAGTTAGTAGTTAATCCCGATTGCTGTATAATTTATATGGGTTCAGCATCTCTTAGCATACTAAAAGCTAAGTAAATAATGTAACTATGCATTAGTATTTTTAATGTCTAATGATACAGTCTGATCCATCAATAATTTGAAAGAGATAATAAGAGGATACAACGATGATTAAACACCTGCTTAATAGTCGCTACATAAAAGCGGCTTTACTGGTATTACTAACGATTGCTTCAGGAACCTTCAGCATTAATGCTGTTGCGTCCGATAAAGCTGGTGCAAAGAAAGGGAAACTTAAGTTTTCAATGCACACTCATTGCCATCGTGACATGCATAAACATGGCTGGACAAAAAAGACTCGCAAAACTCATAATCATAGGCATTGCCACAAACATATTCATATATTCAGAAATCCTCGGCATGGTTACAAGTTTGGTAAAACCAAAATACATAAAGCGTTAATTCATAAAAATCATCATGCAAAACAGAATAAAACCGGTACAGCCAAAAAGACTAATAAAGTTAAAAAGACTACTAAAGTTAAAAAGTCTAATAAAGCTTAATAATAGTCACTGAATTCCGAAAAATATATAGATAAGCCAAGGACTGGCGGATGAAATTGCCGTTCAAAAAAGTTAAAGACGAAAAGAAGGTGGAAGTGAATAGCACTGCTATTCATACTATTTTCAATATAGTTACTTGCTTTTAAGAGCGTCAATATCTCCAAACTCCAAACTCCAAACTCCAAACTCCAAACTCCAAACTCCAAACTCCAAACTCCAAACTCCAAACTCCAAACTCCAAACTCCAAACTCCAAACTCCAAACTATTCTAAGAATCAATAAGTGAAATAGCTAATATAGCCCTAATGTCACAAATTCAGGTATAGATAATGCAGGTCACCTATTAGAATATAGGTTGAGCAGTTATTAAAACATTTAAAAATGCTATTTATTAATAACTTATCCAGGGAACCTTTCAACGTTAGCAAAGTTGAATTTGCACTACCACTGCAAAAGCGGCAACTTTGTACATTGAAAAATTGGCAAAATAAATTGCTTTTATTAAGGGAATATCATGCTTCATAAAAATTCAGCGATTTCGGGACTACATTTGTTAGGTTGGTTGTTGGCCTTCCTTTTTTGTTCTGCAATCTGGGGAATGCTCTCAGCAGGTATAGCGTTTCAATATAATATACCGTTTGATTTTTTTAACGTTTTTAAGCAGCCAAGTGAATTAGGACACTGGTATATACTTGGACTATGTTACGGTGCTTGTATCGCTTTGAGCTTGGTCATTTTAGAAAAATTTGGCGCCTATAATCCAGTGATTGCATTTGTGATATTAATGTCAGGAATAATTCTTTTTACTGATATGTTATTTGGCCGTACATCAATCGTACACTCTCATCATAATATTTGGTTATTACTTGTCCCAGTAGTGATTATTAGAGATGTTGTCACTTATTTTTATTTACGCGACCTCTATAGAGATTCCAACGAAATCCACGAAATTAACCTTAACTGCAAAACGATTGAAGAGCCAAACTTTGACCAAAAAAGTGAAGCTGAGGAACCTCGTCACAACACTCCCACTATCGATAATGATAAAACTATGGATGAAATGGATCAGTTGGCACAGGACATATCAACTGAAGTAGCCGCTTATGGTAAGAGTCGGGCTAATTATGCGTAATAGTAGACATTTTCACACATTAAAGTTACAAAATATCGGGTGCAAGCATGCTCTCAATTCTATGCACCTAGTCACTAAAGACCACATTAAAATTTAGTGTGATTACAGGCCTAACAGCCAGCCTACAGCTTACTTACTCCCTTAATTGATAGACAATTATAAACGTCTAAATTACTCTATACCCCTTAAATACCTTGGTTTATACAGCATTGCATCATAGCCCAGTACCCGATATAATTAGTCAACTATTAATTGAAATTCAGGAGTACTAAAATGCAAGCAACAGTTCAGGGTAAAGAAATTCAGCTCAGTGAAGCGGGATGGCTCGAAAATCTCGATGAATGGAGCGAAGACCTTGCCGAGCAAATTGCAGTTAATGAACAAATTCCTGAATTGACGACAGAGCATTGGGATATAATCAAGGCAGCAAGAGATTTTTTTCATGATAACCGTGTGGTAGCCGAACCCAGAGTTTTTTCAAAGCTAATGAAAGAAAAGTTTGGTAAAGACCGTAGTAGCCAAAAATATATTTATTCTTTATTTCCTACTGGCTTAATTAAATGCGCCAATAAGGTTGCAGGTTTACCTCGCCCTAAAGGCTGTAGCTAGGCTTTCAACTGCACTTACTGTTTCCTTCCTTCCGGTTTTTCAAAAATAGTACCGAAAAACCGGATTTTTGACATTTTTTTCTGTACCTGCTCATTTAATAGAAAATTTCCCTTCAAATTTCTCCATTTATTGGTTATAAATACACAGGATGTTTTTTCTTATTATAATATATTAAGAGTATAGACTTTTACTTCAAACAGGATATTTGAATGTCGGAACAATATAGCCTAGAGGAAGAGATCCAGCACGCCCACACTGCCTATCAGATTCGCGACTATGAAAACACTATTTTTCATATTGCTGGTGCACTTGCACAAGACCCTATCAATAGCGAAGCACTCAATCTGTTTGATATAGTCTTGGCTGAAGCTCCTGATCCTCAACAATTAATTATACTTAATGATAATAATTTTTATGGAGAAGTCATTGCTGGCGCTTATATTAAAGCTCAAGCTAAAGATTACGAGGCGGCAATTAATTTACTGACTCAAGTCTTCACCCAATTTCCGGAGCTAGAACTTGAGTTATGGCTAAACAAATGGCTAACAGATGCAAGATTTTGTGCAGCCAAAGTTAACATCGATCCTATTATCAAGTTTCTTCAAGGGTTAATTAGTGATCCTCAGGAACGTATTCGGCTACGCCCTGCAGAAATACTATTTTATAAGCGATTTACTCGATTGATCATGACTCTCGAAAAATATTATTATGATAGTCCTGAAATAATGATCTTGGGTGCAAATATTTTACGTCGTGCGGAACGCTACGAAGAAACGCAGCTCATTGCTACATCGCGCTTCAAGAAGGATTCTCCTATAGCTGCCATCACGCAAGCAATGGCATATCGGGCCGCAGGTCAATATAACCGAGCGATACAATCATTCGAACAAGCCTGGAAAATCAGCTCTGATCCAACTCTATTTATTGAAATGGCAAAAGCTAAATGGGATGCTGGAGGGCAAAAGGCGGCAGCAAAACTACTAAAAAAAGGTGCAAAAAAAGCCGAAGATCACTTTAAGAATAATCATGTATTTAACCTAATGCAGCGTTACTTAAAAGCAGATAAAGAACTCCTCGATGTGCTTGGTCCAGAAATACGGCCTGACGATTTTATTTACCTCACATCCCCTCTTCAAGGCTATCTCTTACCTATTCGAGATGCCTCTTTAACGAGCCTTGCTTCTCTGGAACAAGATAAATTGCATGGCCAATCGATCCAAATAGCAGTGAATTGTATTGAGCCTCCCAGCGTCCGTTTGGCACTTGCGATGATTACTACGGGAGACCATGATATCAGTGCTTTGGAATACATATTTGATGACATACCAGCAGTGGATCCACGCGCAACACATAACAGTCCAGAGTTTCAAGTATGGAAATATGAAGCGTCTATTCCCTGTCAAGATTGCAAGCAACCTGCTCACAATTTAGTCGCATTAGTACTGAGTCTTGCACATCAAGAATTTTACTTACCTCGTTGGTGGGCACAGGCAAAAAAACTTATGACGGGACACTCTGTAAATCTTCAGGGATTTACAGGAGTAATGGTCTACCCTCCAGACTTACCTGATGATATGGAAGGTAAATTAGATATAGGCCAATGGCTAAAACACGTTCAAATTGCTTCTGCTCTGTTAATTGCAGCGTCTGAAAATCAATGGAAAAAATCATTAAGGCGAGACATCCTTTTAACCTTATTAGACGGTCCTATCGATTGGGTGACTGAAGCTACTTTAATGGCCCTCACAGAAATTGGCCTTGATTGCCCAGAATCAATACCCGAAATTTCACACATGATGGAGTCTTTAGCTGAACGTATTCCTGAAACAGGGTATTGGAGCATTGCAGCAACACTTCCGATTTGCTACAAACGCTTACCAGGTCGCCCGTACTACATTATTAACTCAATGAATAATATGTTGTCACGTTATAATGATACCGTTAGCGTATTAAGTCCACAGTCAGAGGAGCAGAGTATTGAAGATTCGATTGATGCTTCTATTGAAGAGTCTTTACTGCACCAACTCAATATTGACGACCATGACTTTGAAGACACCAGCCTTATGAATAGTGATAATGCTAATGACTCATCTTCTGGGAATTTAGCAGATAAGGTACCTAACAACAATAATGCCACCAATAATTCGGGGCCTAACCACTAACAAGTCACTGTTAATTTTTAATATTAACAATAGGCATTTAATCTAGCATAATTTCTATCTTCTAAATTTACAGACAAAAAAAAGCTGGTTACTCTCAATAAATGAGAAATCAACCAGCTTTTTATTTCTTACTTTTCTTAACTAAGCAATACGATATTAATCAGAATCAGGTCTTTCTGGAGTTTCTGATTTGTCTACATTGTCATCGTTGCTGTTGTCATCATTACCATGATCATCATTGCTGTTGTCATCGTTTCTGTTGTCATCATTTTTGTTGTCATCGTTATTATTGTCGTCAGTCGGTGACCGGTCTGTATTGTTAATGTCATCATTGACATCATCTGCAACTGCCAGTAAAAGAGTAGACCGGTTCTCCATATCACTATTACCAGTAGAATCACTGTAAGATACGGTTGCCGGTCCAAAAGTCGCGTTGGCGTTGAGTGAAACGGACAGAACTAAAGCTAGTCCTGTAAAAAATTTTGTAGTGCTTTTCATATTTTCTGCCTCTGGAATAAAATGTTTAAAATCCTTTAAAATCTAAAGTCTCCGAAGTGCCTAAAACTTTATTTTTCGTGGGAATCCTTCCCGCGTCTAACTTGAGACCAATTATCCGTGTGAAATTTTCCCACGTCAACAATTTTGTGGGAAATTGTCACATAAATGCGAACGGGCTCACACTATCTTAACCCTTTAATTATTATTGGCGATAAAACAATAGGTTACAAATATCACTTTTTTCCTTTGGGTGGAATATTTTCCCACAAGCGATTACAATTACTCCTATGGGAGATATAGACCAAAACAATAATCCATTACAAGCAGGATCTCAGCCTCCTGCGCTAATTCGTGCTATTAAAAAGGTCCTTAGACCTATAATCAAACTTCTGCTTTCTCGTGGTATCACCTATCCTGAGTTTTCTCACTGGATAAAAAGTATTTTTGTTGAAGTTGCTGATAAAGAATTCACATTACCTGATAAACAACAAACTGATAGCCGAATTAATTTACTTACAGGGATACACCGAAAAGACGTAAAGCGTTTACGTGCTGAACCTGTAGACAGTGATAGCACTCCTTCTAATGTATCACTTGGCGCACTATTAGTAGCCAAGTGGAGTGGCATGGAGCAGTATTTGGATGACAGTGGACATCCCATTGCACTGCCTCGCCAATCACAAACAGATGAACCTTCTTTTGATCAGCTTGTCGCAACAGTGAATAAAGATATCCGATCAAGAGTCGTTTTGGATGAATGGCTTCGATTAGGAATTGTGCATATAGACGATGAAAAATATGTACATTTGAATACTGAAGCTTTTATACCCGAAAAGGGCATTGATGAATTAGCTTATTACTTTGGTAGAAATTTACACGATCACATTGCAGCTTCTTCCCATAACTTGTCGGATGGCGCAAAGAAATTCCTCGAACGAAGTGTATATTATGATCAGCTTAGTCCGGAATCAATGATTGAATTGGAAAAATTATCAGAACAACATGGCATGCAAGCACTACAAGCGCTTAACAAAAGAGCACTACTATTGCAAACAAGAGATGCCAATAAGGAAGACGCTCAACATCGCATTAACTTCGGTATTTACTTTTATAATTCGCAAGCGGATGAAGACATTGACGATCATTAGACCAATACCTCCAAAATATAATAAAGCCTATTCATATAGCACCCTGCTATGTATCACTGTATTGATACTCACATTTTCTGTTATTCAATCAGTTTATGCTGATGGATGTATTTCTGACAAAACTCAATGTAAAACCAATAATCAGGGTATTGGTGGTACTGGAAAGATCGGTGATAGAGGTATAGGCGGTACTGGAAAGAGCGGTGACAGAGGTATTGGCGGTACTGGAAAACAGCTAGCTGAAGGTACAGGAATAGGAGGAACAGGGATTATTGGTGTAATTACTGCGATACCAAATGCCAACAGCTTTACAGTCAATGGGGTGCAAGTCTTTCACACACCTACGACAACCTTATATATCAACAACAGTTTAGCGAAGTCACAGTCTCTTCGTGTGGGGCAACGTGTCACTCTATACACCACCAAAAAAGGTAAGACCACTACCGCTAATCGTATCAATGTAAATTATATATTGATTGGGCCAGTGCAATATACTAATCAGGCTCAGTATAGTTTTCTTGCAGCAGGTCAAAAAGTGGTACTACATCAATCCATCAGAAACAAAATCAAAAAATTGAAAGCAGGTCATACGGTTTTAGTGAGTGGTTTACGTAAACATAATGGAATCATTATTGCCACGGCTGTCAATTTTTATAAAAAGACAAATAACCAACAGCAACCTCCTCTCACCCAAGTGAGTGGCCAACTGACTAATATAGGAAAGCAACATTACACATTGAATGGCTTATCGATTAAGGTAAAACAAAGCCGAGCTGCACTAGATACTAATATGGTCACTGTCTATGGCCGTTATACTAAACATGGTTTTCAACTTAATAAAATAGAAGAACATCCAAGACTCCCTTTTAAAGGGGTTTATAAACATTTCATTCTTGAAGGATTACTATCAAAGTCACTCAATTCAAACATATTGAGCTTAAATGGTACGTCTATAATTCTAAATGAAAAAACAAGTATTCTTGGTGCTCCGAAAACACAGCTCGTTACTGATACTCGAGTATTTGTCGATGTACATTTAGATTCTAATTCGCGCATGACCGCAGACAGAATTCACATTCGCAGTGATCGATTTGAACGACTTGACCGCAGCAAACCAGATCATCGTACTAAAACATCAAGACCTGACACCAAAGATGATAAGTCTGAGTCTAGGGGGAATGATGACCACAGTAATGATGACAACAGCAATGATGACAATAATAACGATGATAATAGAAATGATGATAATGAAAGAGGGGATGACAAGGATAGTAATCGAAATGATGATAGCAGTACTGAAGCAACAGGTGCATCTTAGTAATAATGACTTAGAGCTATTAGATTAAAAATGTCTACTGATTATATTGCTGTAGCTTACGCCATAAGGTTGATTTGTTAATATTGAGAGTTTTCGCTGTTTTTTCTCTATTACCATTATATTTGTTAAGAACCTTTTCTATATAGCGCTTCTCTAGTTCATCCAATGAGGGATAGTCTCCGTCGATTTCATCTCCCTTGGATATTTTCCCAATATTAGAAGATAGCTCAGCAATCTCCAATACTTCACCGTCTGCAAGTGCAATATGACGTTCTACTAGGTTACGTAATTCACGAACATTTCCTGGCCAATCATAATCGCATAAACGACTCATTGATGCTGAATCAAAACCTGTAATTAAACGGCCGTAGTGATTACTTAGTTGAAGAACAAAATGTTTGATAAGCTCAGGAACGTCATCGCGACGATCCCTTAGAGGAGGCAATATCATCTTGACCACATTAAGTCGATGGTATAAATCGTGACGAAAACCACCACTTGTAACCATTTGTTCTAAATTACGATTCGTTGCCACAATAAAGCGCACATCAATCTTAATAGGTTTGACTCCACCAACCTTAGTAATTTGCTGCTCCTGCACTACTCGTAATAACTTAGTCTGCATATTGTCAGATATATTACAGATTTCATCCAAGAACACAGTTCCTCCGGTAGCCGCTTCAAGTAACCCCTGCTTACTAGCTGTTGCACCAGTAAATGCCCCTTTTTCATGCCCAAATAATTCACTTTCAAGTAGGGTATCTGATAGTGCTCCACAATCAATAACCACAAAAGCTTTGTCTGCATTTTGACTTTGATCGTGAATAGCTCTTGCTGCCAGCTCTTTACCAGTCCCCGACTCTCCTTCAATAATGACATTACAACGAATGTCTGCAATCTTATCGATGATCGAATATATTTCTTGCATGCAAGATGACTTACCTAGCATTCCATAACGCTGTTTTTCATCACGTAATTGACGCTTCAGTAATCTATTTTCCTGCTTAAGTCGACTGTGTTCTAAACCCCGCTCAATCAAGATCATTAACTCATCCATATCAAATGGTTTTTTAATGAAATCAGATGCACCTAACCGTAGAGCATCTATCGCATTATCAACAGTTGAGTGAGCAGTAATTATTATGACCGGGATTTGAGTATTGAGGGCTCGTACCTCACGCAATAACTCAATCCCGGTTAAACCAGGCATACGTAAGTCGGTCACAATTAAGTCAGCAGTGTTTTCTTTATAAAACTCTAGCGCCTGCCTTGGATCACAAAATACTCTTACGCCAAAAGGAGCATCTTCAGCAAAGCGCAGCATAAGTTCTCCTGCTTTAGGATCATCATCAATAAAAAGTATTAGTGGAATTTTTTCCATATTTTTATTTTTATCCGGCTATTGAGGTGTTTTCACAGGCAGCTATGTTATTTTTAGTACAGTTATATTAATATACTATTAGCGACATTGATACACTTCTGGCAAATTCAAGGGTATAGTCACCGTCGCGGTGACTCCAAGCAACTCATTATTTTCAAGAACTAATTTCCCACTATGGTGTTCAATAATTCCATGGCTAATTGACAAGCCAAGGCCTGTTCCCTCGCCCTCATCCTTAGTAGTAAAGAATGGATCAAATATTTTTTCACTAAATTCTTGCGGTAATCCATCTCCCTTATCAATAACTTTTATTATTAAAAACTCACCTTCTTTAAGCACACGAATAATAATGTCACCGTCCTGTTTACTCACATCAATCGCATTTAAAATAATATTCACTAATACTTGCTGTAACTGCCCACGGTCACCATTAATACTAATATCCTGACTAATTTCACACACCAGATTAATATGTTTTGTTTTCGCTGCTTGCTGTAATAAGTGTAACGTTTCTTCTACCCATGAAGTAATGTCGATCAAAGAATATCGAGGGGGAACTTGTCGAGCAAAATCGAGTATACCTTTTACAATCTTAGTGGCTCTTTCTCCTTCTTCACGCAAGGACTCGATATCAAGCCTTAAACGCTCATTCCCTTCAGGAATAGTACGTAAAATTAATTTTGCGAGCGACATTATATTATTGAGCGGATTATTTATTTCATGACCAATTCCCGCTGCCATCTGCCCGAGACTGGCAAGTTTGGCGCTACGTAACAACATTTGCTGAGTTTTATCAGCGTGATTTGCCATATAATTAAATGAATTCTCTAATTGTTGTATCTCTTCTGCACCTTCTGACCGTACTCGAATATTCTTGCTGCCATCAGCATACTCTTTGATACTTTTTGACATTAAAATAACAGGATCAGATATCTTACGGGCTCCCACACGCGCAATAAACAAACTGATTAATAAGGCAATCATTGCCATGTAAATGATACCCCAACGAATTTGATTGAAAGGCGCACTCACTTCGTTCAAATCTATTCTAATCGCCACCACCCAAGACACAAGCCGGTTGGCATAGGGCGAGGAATCATGATAGAAAGTTCGATATAATTTATCAGGACCATAAAAATCACCGTCTGGTTTTGAATGAACAGCTTGCCATAAACGTCCACCTCCCATTAACTGCAAACGCATTGGTGCTGAATCTTGTTTCGAAAAACTAATTCCTTGCAAATCATCATATAAAACCAAGCCATTACGTTCTTTATTGTCTGGATTAAGCTCCGCTATTATTAAAGAGCCTCGATGAATGCGTTGTGCATGATTTAATACCCCGTCTATCTGGTTGCCTGTAAAGCTTACGACCATATAGCCTACGTGCAGTTTATTTAACACCAGTGGCACAACCGCATTTAGCATGGGTGTTCCTCGCAATCCTTTTGAGTCAATTTTCCTCTGGGGTAATAACAGAAAACTGACTTCATTTTTGGGAAGGATACGTAAACTATTTTTAATTAGTGTCGAACTATGATCTTCTTCTATAAACGGGCTACTTTCATATCCATCTTGTTTTAACGCCACAGGTTTTCCATCGGTAATCATGATTAAAGTATTGGTTTCTTTATCAATCACACGAATAGTTTTAAATCCAGGCACAGCTAATTGAAAAGAGGCAAGAAAGCGGCTGAGCCTACGACTTGCCAAAAAGTGACGGCTATTAATATTGCCCTTATTAATTGAATCGAGGACTAGCTTATAATTTTCAACACTTTGCAAGCGACTTAAATCAAGTATAATTTCTCGTTCATAGTACAAACGACGTTTTATTTCAGCCACAATTGTGTTCAAGCTCCGTGTCACCTGTTTTGCGACATCCTCCTGATAACGTGTTTCACTATAAGTCGTCACCACCAATACTAAAAAAACTAATGGTAGCAATGTAGCGAAGGTCACCCATAAAAATATACTTGTCTTAAGTTTCAAGACTTACATCCAAATGCTTTTGATGACTTAGAGTATTCATGGTCTTTCCCTTCTGCAAACAATCTCTAGCCAATATCTGATCCCCTTAATATTTTTACGATGTAAATCTAAGATATCGATAAAACCGGGTTGGACTCAGCTGTGAATTCGTTATAATACTGTTTGATATTAGTTTACTCTATAGAGGTGATTCGTGAAAATTTGTTGGGCGAGAGCGTTATTATTCAGTGTAATCACCGTCTTTGGGATTTCAGCCATATTGACAGCATGTGGACAACAAGGGCCTCTTTATCTTCCTGAAGATACTGAAAAAGCAAAAAAATACAATAAAAAACAAAAACCTACACCTCCCACTAAAAGATAGCAGCAATTTTATGGATCACTTTTCATATCAACAGGGTGTGCTCTGTGCAGAAGATGTATCACTTGAGCGAGTTGCGGAACAATTTGGCACTCCTTGTTATGTATATTCGCGGGCGACTATTGAAAGACATTGGGCGGCCTTTGACCAGGCTTTTAGCCATCACTCGCACCTAATTTGCTATTCGGTCAAGGCCTGCAGCAATATTGCCATTTTACATTTGCTTGCAAAAGTAGGCTCGGGTTTTGATATCGTGTCTGGAGGTGAGCTGTCAAGGGTCATCAAGGCGGGTGGAAGTCCTGCCAAGGTTGTTTTTTCTGGTGTTGGTAAATCAAGCGCTGATATTACACAGGCCTTACAGGCTGATATTCGTTGTTTCAATGTAGAATCTGCAGCGGAATTGGAACGAATTAACACTCTTGCCGCAAATGAAAATAAAATTGCACCTGTATCACTGCGCGTTAATCCTGATGTAGACGCTAAAACACACCCCTACATTTCTACCGGACTCAAAGAAAATAAATTTGGTATTGAAATGGAACAAGCAGTCGTATTATTTCAGCGCGCTAAAGCATTACCTCATATTAATTTGTCAGGTATCGATTGCCATATTGGCTCTCAGCTCACTGAAGTCACTCCTTTTCTTGATGCGCTGGATCGTGTGTTATTACTTATCGATGAATTAAAAGAACATGGTATAGAATTAGATCATATTGATATTGGCGGCGGACTGGGAATTCGTTATCAAAATGAAACACCTCCTGAACCCTCAGAGTATGCTAACGCTATTGCTAAAAAATTGGGCGACCGAGACCTTGAGATTCTTCTAGAGCCAGGCCGTGCCATTATGGGTAACGCTGGCATTATGCTGACTCGCGTTGAATATCTGAAATCCAATAATTACAAAAATTTTGCGATTATTGATGCCGCCATGAATGATCTTATTCGTCCATCACTATACGATGCTTGGCAAGATATTATTCCAATACAAGAAGCAGGCTATGGAATTGAAAAAGAATACGATGTTGTTGGCCCTATATGTGAAACAGGCGATTTTCTCGGCAAGAAACGATTACTAGGGCTTGCTGAAAATGCATTGCTAGCAGTCCGTTCATCTGGTGCTTATGGAGCAGTCATGAGCTCTAACTACAATACTCGTCCTCGTGCTCCTGAAATTTTAATTGATGGCGACAAAATGATCCTTATTCGTAAGCGCGAAATTGTTGAAGAATTATATCAAAATGAAATAATTCCTGATGAACTATAGGCCTGATGAACTATCAATAGGTACTGGTACTACGAGCCTTAGTTTTAGTGTTGTTTATCAAATACCTTCACTAACTTTCACAGACTTGTCTTGACACATTTCGGTCACAAGCGCATCATTCCAATACAGATAAATAAATATACAAAGATATAAAGATATTTTGGCCATTCATTTTTAACCGTAATTTATTAACCCTATTAGCTACACAAATAATAATCTTATGCACAATTCAGCTCTACGTTCAAAAGTAACCCCTATAGTTCCTGAAAAACCTTCATTTTCCTTTAAAGATGGAGTGGAGTCAGTCACTCTTGATTTTGATTCTCGTTATTTATTTGAACACCGATCAGGTTACTTCGGTAGTAACAGTAATGTTTGGTTATTACATGATTTATCGCCATTTTTAACTCCACAAAGCACCACTCACGATCACCTCAAAAGCCACTCACTGACAGCACTGAGTTTTGGTTTAGCGGCGTTAATAGTGTTATTTTCAGTCATCAATCCGCTGCTACCTTTATTAGCACCCATACTTGCTTTAGCATCATTTACTTTTGCTAGTTATACACTTATTGGCCTTAAACGAAAATATTGGATTTGCGTTAATAGTGATGATGGAATGATTAATACTAGAATTAAAATTGACAATGCTGACCATTCAAAAATGGCAAGTCGCCAACTATTTGAAAGCAAACTTTCTGAAGCGATTGACGCTGCCAAACAAAAAGAATATTACTATCTCGATTAACGATTACGATTAACATCAGACTTCAAATGAGCTATTGAAATTCATTTGGACAAGTCTCAGACAATAAAAAATAGGTGAAAGGGTAGTTTTGATGAGTAAAATAAGGTTAGTAGGCCTTATTTTTGTAATAAGCGGTATGACACATCAATTCGACGGCCTGCTAGAATAATAGAGATCATGTTTATAGTACTATCAACTATTTGCGGCAACGAGTAGCTAATAGGACCATAAACACCGATCAACTCCCACCTTAGTTAAGGTGGTCACATCAGCATTTAACTCATACGACTGAAATCAAATACTGTTGTTAATGACCGATATCAGAACAATCTGGCTCAGAGCAATAATGGGAGAAAGACCGAGGCCAAATCCTGAAAGCTCTAATATCGATACCTGTTATGCCAGAAATTGGGTGTTAAAAAGTAAACCAAATTCCGGCCATATTTTTAATGTACTAAATACTTTTTCCGTTTCTATTCCCATGTATTTTCAAAAGCAAATTCATATGGCCCTTAATACTAGTGAGTATTCGCCTACTATTGCTTATTCCAAGGTCTGTTTGTTTTGCATCTTTTCTGTACAGTTCACCATAATGTAACCATAAGCAAAAAATTTGCGATGATGACAGCTCAGACTTTGATCCCTTCATTGATATCTTGTATTCACTAATAATTTTTGAAAGAGCTCGTGCCTCATTGATCAACAAGTTATTTTGTTGAGAATATTCAGCAATCAAATTGACACTTGCAATACTCAGATTATTAAGAACATCAGTCATTTTGTGATTAATTGTAGGCCCTGCAAATCCACTGAGGATTAAAAACAGTGCAACAATTTTTAAAATTTTCAATGCCTTAAACATCGTTCTTGCCTCAGTAATGACTGTCAAATTGGTTTATCTGTACTGCTCCTTTCAATATGACAATACTTTAACAAATAGCTACTGAATCAAATCTGAATTGAAACTAAACCTCAGCTGAACATAAAATTAGATACCCCTATTTTAACTAAGGTAATAGTTAAAATATCAATATTTCGGTCTCATATAAGTTTGATTAATTGCTGACAATCATTGATGGTCATTAGGAATTCAAGATAAAACTAAAAATGCAAATTATGATTTGTTACTAAGTTAATCACCGTCGCCCATTTGAATGTGCTTTACACGACATGACCACTTCCTATATTCATGATGCGGTTAATTGTTTATGGAATATTTATTTAGAAAATTCTAAATAAAATTTTCCACTGTAACGTGCCTGGCAGCTTTGTTTTACCAGTTTGCAAATACCCACTAGTCAGCTGTGGCGTAATGCAGAAGTGGTTGATGTCTTAAATGATAATGATCGAAATGATACAGTTAGCTTGAAGTAATGCTGCATAATCTTGTTCAGTCTTGCAAAGTAATAATTACCTAAAAATATCGGATAAATATTCTAGCACATTAATATTATAGCTCTTGCAGATCTCCACGATTGAATAGTAAATCGCAGCCGCGTATTATACTAAATAACAAAGCCATTGCGATCCCAGTAAAATATTCTAAGTTTATCTTTACGACGATTACGAAAGACAAACAGCTTTCCTAATTTCGGGTGCTGCTGATAAGCAATTTCAATTAAAAACAGATCAGTGAGTTGAGAAAAAGTATTGTACCTAGGTCAGCCCAAATAGAAAATCCAACTAACCTTTAGTTTAATGTATATGAATGAGTATCAAAAAAAAATATCAAACACTATTTTAAATGCTCCAATTGAGGAGCATAAAAAATGGAAAAAAGTTGCAAGTGAGATAATTGGTAACATTATTTCAATAGGATTCTCTAAAAACGAAAAATATCTGCTTGTTTTATCTTGGAGTGGCCGAGGAGTTTTTGAGTGTTCTTCAGGAGAAAAAATTGCAAGAGATCATAGTGAGCCATATACGTATGAAGATGGAAAAGAAGACGACTGGAATGACGACCTCAGCATGACGGTAAAAGGAATAGGACCTATAGATAACGAAGACATACATATTGTTGGCATGATAGGCGGCGGCTTACACGCACAAACTGAAGATGGTTGGCATATTAAGCTTGAAACTATTAACTGGCCTGATAAAGAAGTTATATTGTCAGGAACAGGTGACCCAAGGTATTTAGAGAATTCAAATTTCACTCGATTAGAAACTATAGAGATGGAACCAAGAGCAATAGGTTTTTCTCCGAGTGGTGATTACTTACTGATAGCTACCCCAGGTTATTTCGATTTGAGAAAACTGACTGAGCATATAAATTACGATAGTGAAGACTGCGGTAATTTAAATAGTATTTCTTCGTACTATGAGAATGTATAAAATACTAGGAAAAACGGGGTCGGAGCAACGCAAATGATTGTGACCTGTATCCCGTAAAAAGAACTGGAAAGGGGGGGCTCGTACTTTAACTTCAGTTATAAATGGGGGAATATAGAAGAGA
>UOFL01000003.1_pt1 | contig 72656 bp, 63 predicted proteins | sample 1990081 | NCBI WGS metagenome assembly UOFL01 (sample SAMEA4728526, study PRJEB27164) | hydrothermal vent metagenome | biome: marine basaltic hydrothermal vent biome; feature: marine hydrothermal vent; material: mineral | place: Pacific Ocean | collected 2011-06-14/2011-07-23 | depth 1741 m | reverse complement strand
CAAGTCTTTCTCATCTTCGCTCATCTGCTCCCATACACTCATTGCACTCTCCTTAACAATCTATTTGGATATATATTCTAATCAGGCATTATAAACACCTGCATGACTGAAAGCATCAAAACAGTGGAATGTCTTTGGAATTCAGCTTGAATACGGTTAAAAACATATCATTTGTATCAATATTATTATTATCAGAGTCACATTATGGTGATACTGATTACTATCCATCGAAAGTTACGATCTATTACCCGCTTCTGACAAACTCCCCCTCAACCTTGCTAAGTATGAATTAGAAAAAGCAAAATAACAAAAACCATTATCCCACCGCCATACTCCCTTCTATAATATTTCCTACCATACATAGAAGGTTCCTTTATTCACATCAGAAATTTATTATAAATTCCTTTTCAGTATCTGAAATATTTAGTAGGCTTTCTAGGTCGTGTCAAGAAAACTTAATAATTAGGGAGCTTTTGACCTGGCCTAGCCTTTAAAATTACTGTTCAGAAAAACCCATAAGCAAATGCAAAATAACGACAATAGTGTGATTATCGATGCTATTATTGACTTTTCGAAAGGGAAAAAACCACCGCCTTGAATTGAACAATAGCCCTCTTCTAGGCTGTGGATAACTTTGTGGATAAGTTTAAATAATGGCTTATTAATTTCAGTTTGCAATCTTTTTTTGTCACCACGCACTATCACTTGTGATGCATTAAAGATAATAAATTCAATTAGTTATAACATTAACTCTTCTCATTTAATGCCACCTCAAAATTTTTGACGCAACAATGACAAAATTTTAACGGCTGTGTATAAACCAATTCTGCTAGTAACTTATACAAGAGAAGTGACTAACATTAAACAGATAGCTTAGAGCCTCTTTAAGGTTCAATAACTTACAAGTTACTGTTAAGTTCAGCCCTTAACGTGAAACTATTAGTAATGGTTTCACAGCCGAGTAAGAACTGACCGATTTAAGGAGGCTTTGACCATTATTTCTAATTTTACTATTCCTTTTTAGATTTGGTCGTCTAAACTTCTAAATTCATAAAAGGATGAGCTTGAAAAATACTCGTCGTAAAAGTACTAAATTAACAGCAACACCCGAACTTAATAGCAACACCCGAACTTAATAGCAACACCCGAACTTAATAGCAACACCCGAACTTAATAGCAACATAAGAAAAATATTTTGAACAAACCAACACTATTTACCCTACTACCATTTCAGATCAATCCTGTGATGTGTCAACCCACCATTAACGGGCAGTTATGCATTCAAAAAAATAATATTGAAATAAAATTCAACACTATTCAAACGCAGGACAACATACATTGGACGGATCTTACATTATCAAGCAGTGACAACACAACACAACGCCAAGACAATTTATGGAAACACACTTGCTTTGAACTATTTGTTGCTTATTCTGATACTAACGCCTATCGCGAATTTAATTTTGCACCCAATGGATGCTGGAATAGTTATGACTTTAAAAAATATCGTCAACAACAACAAAACGCCGAGATTAGTCCGCCACAGATTAAGTACACTAAATTAGGCCCTGATCAGCATACAGTCTCTGTCAACTTAGCATTACAGGATATAGCACTCAATAATAACCCCTCTATACAGAAAACGCTTCAACTAAGCATTACTACGGTTATACAATATTCAGATCTAAGTTACGATTATTATGCCCTTACCCACTGCGGGCAAGCCCCTGACTTTCATCTTCGTGATAGCTTTATTATGGATATTTCAGTACAACAATAGAATAAACCCCCTTAATTTTAGACGATATATCCTTTAAGCAGCATAACAATACAGACTGTTCGACCATTACTAGTCATTCCCCCTTATTCAGTTATACTATTTTACTATGCAAAACACACAAATACTCAATGGCGTAGAACGCCTACTACTAGAAACTGAGCTACAACAAAAACTCGAGGGCAAACGATGTGCGCTAGTTGGCCACCCAGCGTCTGTCACTCGTCAACTCGAGCATAGTCTTGACGCACTGTTTAAATGTTCAGCGATTAATATCACCGCCGCATTTGGCCCACAACATGGAATGCGGGGCGACAAACAAGACAATATGATTGAATCAGAAGACTTCCTGGACCCCATCCATAAAATACCAATTTTTAGCTTATACGGTGATATAAGACGGCCTACCGATAAAATGATGGATACTTTTGATGTCCTACTATTTGATGTACAAGACTTAGGTTGTCGGATTTATACTTATATCACGACGCTTCTATATTTAATGGAAGCTTGTGAAACCCATAATAAGGCTCTATGGGTTCTAGACAGACCTAATCCCGCAGGTCGCGCCATTGAAGGAACAATTCTTGAATCAGGATGGGAAAGTTTTGTCGGTGCCAGTAATTTGATTATGCGCCATGGCTTGACGACAGGAGAAATGGCTCGCTGGTTTAAACCCCGACATACTCCTAAACTCGACTTGGAGGTAGTGGTTATGCAAGCCTACAACCCCAATGCAGGTCCTGGTTACGGCTGGCCAGACAATCAGTATTGTTGGGTCAACCCAAGCCCCAATGCCTCTAGCCTTAATATGGCGAGGTGCTTTCCTGGCACAGTATTAATCGAAGGGGCCAATTTGTCAGAAGGACGCGGCACTACTATTCCTTTAGAAGTGATAGGCGCACCTGATATCAATGCGACAAAAATATTAGCCAAAATGCAGCAATGGCACCCTGAATGGTGTCAAGGCGCCCTGCTTAGGCCATGCTTTTTCGAACCCACTTTTCACAAACATCAAGGTGCTACTTGTGAAGGAATACAATTTCATACGAGTCATGCTAATTACGACCCCGATCAATTCAAGCCTTATCGATTGACGGTTCTTATGCTTAAAGCTATTCGCCTTCTTTATCCTGACTATGACTTATGGCGACACCATGCCTATGAATATGAAGACGATAAACTCCCTATTGATTTAATTAATGGAGGATCATTTGTACGTGAATGGATTGATGACATGAATTCCGAAGCAGGCGATCTTGAGCAGCGTTTTACGCATGATGAGAAATTGTGGCAGGAGCAAATCAATGACTCTGTTTTACTCTATTAGAACAGAGTCTTTCAAGCTATAAACTATCGACTAACGCTCCCACATTTCGCTCAGCAAGGGCTGTAATAGTCATGACAGGATGGTATCCAATCGCAGTGGGTATCATCGCCCCATCACATACATAGAGTCCAGGGTAGTCATGAACTTCACCCGTAGAAGAAATAACCCCCTCCTTGATTGAATCCGCCATTAAACAACCTCCCAATGGATGAGCCGTATAAGGTTTATGCGACATATTCCACGTCACAAAAGGAGAAAATCGACCACCATAGAAATCAGCAATTTCATTCATTACTTTTAACATCGATTGAATCATGGCTTTGTTTTCATCATAAAAATTCCACTCTATATCCAATTGATTCTTATGAAATAACAAACGCCCATTGGCATTATCTCGACCCATTGCAAATAAGTTGGTGAATTGTTCAGCAGGTCCAGCATGAGGTCCAGGAGGATCCATTGGCTTAGTTAAAAATCCTTTGCCCATCGCCCAAGGGAGTATAGTGGGCAAAAAGCGCCAGATAATAGGACCTATGAATCGAAGAAAACGTCCATCTCGTTGTCCCAATGAGGCCAATAAAGTTTGTGCTGCTCGATTAAAGGTAGGCAGTGCCAAAGTAATAGGGCCGCTACTACTCTCAAACTTCATGACTGAAGTAACATCTGGGCCTAACCAGGGTTCTGCTAAGGTGGGTGCACTTTGTATTGTTCCAAGAAAGTCTCCATTAACAGAAAACCCGCGACCTAAAGTCACGCTCAAGTCTCCCAAAGTTTTATAACTATCCCTGTTTCGAAACAATATTTCATTGGTTCCTAAAGTCCCGGCCGCTAATATCACTCGACGGGCTTTCACTTGTTTTTTTAACCCGCCGTTTGTCAAATCACGATAATGTACATAGTAGCCTTTAAACGTGGGTTCAATAATAGTAACCAATGACTCATCTTGTATTTCTACTCCTAAGTCTACCGCTTGCTGAAGATAGTTATCTTGCAGACTATTTTTAGCTTTATGCTTGCAGCCAAACGCACACTCTCCACAATGCTGACATTTTTGCCAGGAGACTGCTTGATCAGGATCAAATGCATCCACTTTCAGGTGATTTGCGCACTTCCAAAAAGCATCCCGCTTAGGAAGTAAAACATCTTGAGGAATTGGACTGACATCAAGCATTGCAGCCACTTTATCGTAATAGGGGGTTAAAGAATCCAGATTAATATCATTAGGCCAACGAGGTGAATCAAATAAACTACTGTCGGGCCGAATGTGAATATTGGAATAGATCAAAGATCCCCCTCCCACACCGGAAGAGCAAGTCACCCCTACATCTGAAAAAAAACGAATATCAAATAGACCACGAGACTCAGGTTTGTTTGGGTATTGCCAAAGGACTGAATTAACATCTTGCATATCACGCGGAAAATTAAGTGCGCTATAATCTTTACCTCGCTCAAGCACCAATACTGACTTCCCTGCTTGTGCAACACGCAAGGCTGAGACAGCCCCACCAAATCCCGATCCTACTACTACTACATCATATGCCGCTTGCATCCTTGATCTCTCCATCCTCTATACTCAATAATACTACTAATAGGGTAAAGTTTTTCTTATAACAGGCTACTTAACATTGCTCAAGTAAGTAGCAGACAAACCAAGACTCGCTGAATTAGCGCAATTTACTTAAAGTCGGTAACGTCGTTTACTCGGAACCAATGATAATCTTGCTACTGTATTTTAACGTTGTACTCTATCCTTTGATTAAATTTAAATCACCTGCCGATGATAAAATAAAGATTGTCGCTAATAATAAAACTATTAGCAAGATTAACATGACTTATTATGCTGAAAAATACAGCTACATGCTCAGTGATGACAGAGATTAGCTAGTCACTTTTAAAGCCTGATCCATTAAGGGGATATTAACAGCGTTCTGGGTTCAACTCTGTCAAATTTTAGACAAAAAAACACCCGGAACTAGCCGGGTGTTTTTTATTAACTTGAAGAATCAATCAAGTGACTGACCATCAATCACTGACTGTCTAGTTTAACTGTCGAGTAGCACGAATACGAACTTCAACACGACGATTACGAGCACGTCCTCTTTCGTTAGTATTAGAAGCAATCGGCTTAGATTCACCAAGACCTAATGTATTGATCTTGTTTCCATTAATACCACGAATAACTAAGTATTGCTTTACAGCAATCGCACGACGCTCAGATAAACGTTGATTGTAATTGTCTGAACCAGAACTATCAGTATGACCTACAATTTGAACGGTTTCAGTAGTAATAGTCTCTTTTAACTTAACAGCTAATAGATTTAACTTTTCCTTACCACGACTTTTTAAAGTGGACTTATTAACATCAAACAATGCGCCTGCTTGCAATGATACAGTCACAAACTCTGGATCCACTTTACGTGCTGGTTGACGTACTACTGGAGTTGAAGGTTTGCTGATTTTCTTCACTGCCACACGTTGATTACCTTCACAGCTAGGGATAGCTAATGCTTCAGTCCAGTAGTTAGTACGAACGCAGTCACCGCTGATATCACGAACCACATCACCACGATCTGTTGTAACATAAGCATCATTACCCTGTATGTCTCTCTTTTCACCAGCACTTGGAAGTCCACCGGCGACAGCTGCTGAAGTTGATAACACAGCTGAAAGGGAGATAACTGTTGCTAGAATTTTATTGTTCATTTCTTTACACCCTTGGTTGATTTTAATTAAACATCTTTATTGTTCAAGAGGACCATTTGGCGTTCAAGCGTCTGCAACTGATATTGCAAATTACAAAACACCTATTTCAAATTAAAATGTGAAATTATGTTTAACAATCTTGTCTCGTCTCTATTGACTAGAGAATTAATTATTATGCGCTTGCGCCTGGATTTCCCTGAAATTAAACACGGAAAGCCTTTATGATCTTCTCATCCTGCGCCAATTCTATACCAGACCCCTACCTCATTACCAACGGTTTCTTAAAATACAAGCACTCTTTAACTGGTAAATGAGATAAGGTTTGCGCTTGTTATGTTCTTAAAGTCACCAAACCGTTAATGATGCTGTCAGCAATTCAGACTGATCAAATCAACTCTAAACATACGATTGTTCAAGTATCTTGTTACAAATCTTCATAGGCACTAACCCTGTATTGATTTTTAACTAATCCTAATGTAAAACCATCGCCTGAACTACCAGAAGTAAGTTGGGGCTGAGTGGTCATTCGACCTATCATCATTAGCATTAAACATTAGAAACAAGTCCTAAAATGTCGAAAAATCGGCAACTTGTGCCTCTTTTCATGGCAGCGCCTATGACCCAATATTACTAACGGTGTGCACAGCTCAACATCTGCAGTCACTCACTAAGAGAGACCCCAACAGATAGATAGACAGATAGACAGATAGACAGATATTATGAGAGAATTTACTGACAGCTTAAATAATACATTGCTGTAAAGATTCCTGACTTAACAAACCCAAACCAAACTTTCGACCAAAAGAAAACTTAAAATCGTTAGCATCACTTTTGGTAGGACCCTCCGACATAAAATACTTAACATATTGTTGAAATTCACAACACCGAAATTTGGCACAATCCTTGTAACTAACATCTCACAGAACATGATGAAAAACCCTTTTTCGAGCTGCATATTTAGGCGTATTGGAAAAGGGCAATAAAAAAATAACGTTCGTTAAATCAGGTAATTAGAGATAATCAAGCGCTTAGCGGCTTAAGTTATTACATTTTGTATAGTTTTTGATGTATGCAACGGAAAATGTTTAATTTATCAGCAGATTTTGTTTACTTATTTTTCCAGTACAGGTAAAGTTAATTAATCGGGATAATAAGAAAAACTAATCTATATTTTATAATTTAACAGCTTGTAGCTAATGCAGAAATAAAACTGTAAAACTACAAACTTATACAGACCTAATCAGTAAAAATAAATATCTTAATAATTAATAAGCTAATTATCGAGATATACCCAAATCTGACAAACTTTGGGTACTGGTTTTGTATTGCGAGGGTAATAGTGAAAATAGCAAACAACACTAACGGCTTTGTCACTTTTCAATTAACAGCATTATTGATCATGCCAGGGCTGATGCTGTCTGGATTTTATACACCTGCATCACATGCAGCTGTCTACACTTCTTTAGCGGCTGTGTCATCATCAAACAAACGTATCAGCTATAAAACGCGAAAGCAATTAATCTCTTATAAAGTACGTAAAGGTGACACTGTTTATTCCATAGCTCGTAACTTTCGGGTAAAGGTATCTCAGGTTAGACGTTGGAATTCGTTACGTCGTAACCGAATTGCGACTGGTCAACGATTAAGATTATATGTATCAATTCGTAGCCGTCGATACCGTAGACCTATTCGATCTAGATCCCGGCATAAAGCTAGAAAATATGCCACTAAACGATCCAGATCTAGGTCGAAGTCTAGGTCTAGGTCTAGGTCGAGATCTAGAATTAGCTCAAGAATGAGATCAAATTCAAGATCTAAACGCTACATGAACCCAAATCGTTTACGTTTACGTTCTCGATCTGCAGCAGTGGTTGATTTAAGAGATGGTGTCGTTTTATACGGAAAGAGTATGCACAAGAAGCGTCAAATCGCTTCTCTTACTAAATTAATGACAGCAATGGTAGTACTTGATGCACGCTTGCAACTCAGTAAACGCATACGAGTCACCTCAGCAGATAAAGATTGGTTACGTTTTTCGCGCTCTCGCTTACGTGTTGGCACCGTATTGCGTCGTAAAGATTTACTGTACATGGCCTTGTCTGCCTCTGAAAATAGAGCCACCCATGCTTTAGCACGCACCTTTCCAGGAGGTAAAAGAGCCTTTATTCGTGCCATGAACCGTAAAGCTCGTGAGCTAAAGATGAATAGCACACGTTTTTCAGACGCCTCAGGCTTATCCAACGGTAATGTGTCAACCGCAAGAGATCTAGTCAGAATGGTTCGTGCTGCCTATGACTATCCTGTCATCCGACGTATGACCACTTCAAAACGTGGATGGATACGCAATCAAAGAACGGGACGTATTATTCAATTTCGTAATACTAATCGCCTAGTACGACGTAGCAGTTGGGATATCAATATCAGTAAAACAGGCTTTATTAATGAAGCAGGCTATTGTCTAGTCATGCACGCTAACATTAACAAACGTCCAGTGGTCATTGTATTGCTCAAATCAAGTGGCCGACACAGTAAGTTTGGCGATGCCAACCGTATACGACGCTGGATCACTAAAGGTGATTTAAAACGCCGTGCACGTAAACGCTCCCCTTCTAGCTCTGCACGAAAATATAGACTCAGTCGTAGACTTTAATATTGTCAACAGCCTTAACAGGCTGTTGACCTTATCTCAATAATACTAAAATTAAATAACGCCTGACGTTAAAATAGTCACTGTCTATTTTGAATTTAGATTTATCCCCTAATGTTGGTTTCTACACCTTGTCTCAATGCTTTCCAATCAGAGCGCATTAAACAATCTATTGGCTGATCACCCACATTAGACTCACCGATACAAACTCACGTACTCACGACTCAAAATTCGATAGGGGTTTAAATTCTAGAATAAACTCAAAATCTGCTGTGATCCGATTCACAGTACTGCATGAAGAACTAATTCTTTCCTGCAGTATGAGGTACTATAGCGGTTCATTGATTATCGATCGATAATCGATACAGCTAATAATATTCGAAGCATACTAAAGCTTCGATTACAATAATGAGGAATCGAACATGGAATTTGTCCGTCAACTAGCACGACCTATTATCCCGTTTTTCACTTTATTTTTTCTTTACATTACTGTTCAAACCCCTGCATTTTCTGAAATGGTCAGTACACAAAATACTATTACGAAATCAGAAATCCAGCAACAACGTGTAAAAATTCTAAAATTTTATGAACGACGAGCTGTAAAATCTGCGTTACAAAAACATGGTTTAAGTCCAGTTGAAGCCAAAGCACGTGTTGCAAAACTCAGTGACGTACAAATACAACAACTCTCTGCTAAAATAGACAAAATCCCTGCCGGCGCAGGCGCTGAGAGTATTTTAGTGGTATTTCTGATTTTAGTAATTCTAGAGCTTATGGGAATAACAAATTTATTCTCATTTATTTGATGTAGCGATGACTGCTTGTTGTGAGCCACTTATAGTTCCCCCTTATTTATCGATAATAAGGGGCTCTGATTAACTAATGTTGAAATAATAGATGCAGCTCACAAACTATATCAATCACTGTGACTCAGGTCCTTCTTCCATTGATAGATAATAAAACACTCAAAACGCCATTACAAATAAGCATTATTGTCACGATTTTTCTGTTGCTTAGTGCATGTTTTGCGACTCCACAAACTAAGCAACTTCAAGATCAGCCATTATCTTTGCCTACACAAATAGAACATGCTCATACTCCATTTTACCCTCAAAATAAATATCACTGTGGCCCGGCAGCACTGGCCACTGCCCTGGACTCAATCAAGCACCATTACCCCTTGACTGATATTGTTCAAAAAGTATATTTACCAGGTCGCAAAGGCACGCTTAAGTCCGACTTATTAAGCGCGACTCGTCGCTATCAGCTAATTGCCTATCAATTAAAACCAGAGCTTAAATTTCTTCTGACAGAACTGTCAAAAGGAAATGTAGTCATTGTGTTTCAAAACCTTGGGGTAAAATACATTCCGCGCTGGCACTACGCAGTAGCAATAGGATATGATTTACACAATAACACTATTATTTTACGCTCAGGTAAACATAAACGACGTGTTACAAAATTGGCTTTATTTGAACGAACTTGGAAACGATCCGGCTACTGGGCCATTGTAGTGACTCCTGCTACTAAAATTCCTGCCACAGCAACAGCATTACAATGGATGATCGCTCTCAGTTTATATGAAAAAGATGCCAGTCATCCTCAGAGTGTTAAACAAGCTTATAGAATCGCGTTAAAGCGCTGGCCTCAACACTCCCTATTACACCTCACCAGTGCTAACTATTGGTTCCAACAAAAATCATGGTATCAGGCAAGACGCTATTACTATAAGGCAGTGACACTAGATTCTCAAAACGCTGATGCTTGGAATAATTACGCCAATCTACAGTTAACATTAAAACGCTATCAAGCAGCGTTAATATCTAGTCGAAAGGCAATACGTATTGGTGGGAGAAACTTAAGTGCCTATAAGCGAACGCTACAAGAAATACAACAAAAAATATCCACTAGCAAACGTTAACGCCTAACACTAAAAGCAGCTGAAAATGCCTGACAAATATAAATATAAATTCAAATATCACATTCCAAAATAACCACAGGACGAACATAAAACGCCCTCTTTACCATCACTGATACTCCAGTTTATTAATCCGTTAAAATAAACTTTCTGATTCAAGCTTTAACAAACGCTTTTTGACCGCCAAACCACCCCCATACCCAGTAAGCTCACCTTGACTTCCTACGATACGATGACAGGGAACAAAAATACTAATGGCATTTGCACCATTTGCGCTGCCAACGGCTCGGACAGCGCTTGCTGCATCAATTTTTTTTGCCAGTTGCAAATAACTTAATGTCTCACCAAAAGGAACTTGCATTAACCCCGCCCAAACATTTTTTTGAAAGCAACTGCCCACCAATAACAATGGAATACTAAATTCTTTTCTGTCACCATTAAGATACTCATCAAATTCAAGTCTTGTTTGCACTAACACATTGCTATCATTATTGATAAACTCAGCATCAAGTCCTTGTTGTAGTCTGCGATCGACGCTATTCCGCATTTTACGATAACGAAAATCAAAGAGACAAAGTTTGTTGTCAAAAGACCCTACTATTAACTCCCCAATTTTGGTTTTATAATACTGAACGTTAATCTGATTCACAAAACGCCTCCAGTGAGTAATACAGCAAACATTTATTCTAATGATCAAATCAATCGAGCATCACTTCAAAGCATCATAGATGAATTTGAAAAACATATAAATTTAAAAGATAAAAGATAAAGCTGACTATCAATAATACTGAGTCGAAATAATTTTTAGTAAGTACAAACACTAATCACTGCCGCTACTCTCTTTAATTTCTTTAACCTCTCTTTACGATAGCACATAAAAAATGGCATCCTAAGACGCCATTATACTAGTCAATATTATATTTCAAGCCGATAAATACCAATCACAATATGATCGACTATAAAAGTGAGGGATGAAGGTCTTATTAAATTGATACCACTAACGTCGACCTTCATATCATGAACTGAACTGTTATTTTATCATTCCAAATTAAAGCTTATCCAATTTATGTATCTTGATTTCACTTTTTTTCTGTTTTAGCTTTACTACTTACTTTAGCGGCTTAGTTGCTTTTGCTGGTACGGCCACTTTCGCTGGTTTTGCGATTGAAATTAGTTCAATTTCAAAAACCAATGTGGAACTAGGCCCAATTAACGCACCGGCTCTACGAGGACCATAGGCCAAGTTAGAAGGCACAAATACTTTCCATTTAGAACCTGTTGGCATTAACGGCAATATTTCTTGCCAGCCTTTAATGACACCATTGACAGGAAAAGAAGCTGGGGTTCCGCGTTTTACAGAACTATCGAATACTTTGCCATTAATCAATGTACCATGATAATGCACAGTCACTTTATCAGTGGCTTTAGGTTTGGGTCCCTTACCGACCTTCATTATTTGATATTGCAGACCACTGGCGAGTACTTTCACCCCTTTTTTCTTTTTATTAGCGGCCAAAAATGCCTCACCAGCCGCTTTAGACTTCTTGGCTTCTACTGCTCTTTTTGCAAATAGCTTTTTTCTGCTAGATTCAAGAGTCGCCTTCATTTGTGCTGTAGAAAGCTTCAACTTAGCACCGGACAATACATCCTTCACTGCTTGCGCCAAAGCCTTAGGATCCACATCAGTGATACCCTGGCGCTTTAGAGACCCCCCCATAAAAACACCAATTGAATACCCTAACTTAGCTTTTTCAGTTTTTAAATCAACCGCCATCAAATTGGGGCTTGCAATCGATAAACCCAGCAATGGGAGTAGCAATTTGTTATATTTCATTTTATTTCCTTTGTCTATTAAATGCATACTGCATCAGCGATAAATATTCGTTCATTAAATAATAAATGAGTCTTAAGGAAATAGAAAGTTTTTCTTGCGTTCAGCATTCATAAATAGTTTACTTTCTTCAATTTTCAGCTCAAAACCGTAATTTTTAGGTTTTTCAGTAATTAAATGCTGATCCAACCATGTCTTGATTTGGCTGTTAACTTTTTCCTCACTTTCAGTTTTATTTAAATCAGCACTTAAATGTGAAGCCATTTTTAATAATTCTTTTAAAGTCGTTTTTGGCACCACAATATCAGTGTGAAGATCAATAATTTTACGATAATTAAACATATTGATGATCCCATCTTTAGCCAAAGGTACCCCCTGTAATTTAAAATTTAATAACGCAGTACCAGTGCCTACCTTAAGAAACGCTTTATTGATCTCTATTAATGGTTTTCCGCCGATAATTTTGGTGACTACTCTCAATACTGCAAGGGGATTTAAAGGATAAGTACTGGTGAGCTTTTGATACTGAGCCATGCTCTCTTCATTAAAATTAGACACTCTAAGGGGTAATCGTAAGCTAATTGCTTGAAAACCTGGTACCTCTACAGTCCGTACTTTAAATAACATATCTAGCACAAGATTATTCGAAATAATTTTAGCATCACTTCGTAAATCAATACCATTAAACATAATCTGTCTAGAGTGAGCACCTAGGCTATAATTAATGGTAGCCTTATTCAGGGTCAAAAATCCATCTTCAGTTTTGGCTCCCTTACTGCTTTTATTATACACAGTCTCACTATTGAATTGACCGACCACTACCTTTATGTTCTTATAGTTAAATTTAATTTTATCAAAAAGCAAAAATGCCTTACCTCTTTGGCCAACACTGTCCGCCAGTTTCATATTAAAATGATAATGAAATCCATTAATTGTAGTGATAGCAATATTGTCTTTCTTAAAGGGTTTTAGTAGCTTTTTTAACCGAACATCCACAGTCATAGTCTTTTCATAATTCAACAAAATACTTGTCTGTGCCCGCGTAAGAATTTCTTTGATAAACTGGATACTCTTGTCCTTGACACCTTCGCCTGATAATTTTAAATCAATATTAGCTAGCCCAAAATTTATCCCAGCTTTATTAATCAATACTGGTCCATGGGTAATATTAAGTGTTACTTTAGCATAGACTTTCTTTTCTTTAAGCGAAATAACAATGCTACTCTTAAACCATCCACGGTGAAACTTCTCTACTTTAACCATGTTACGCGGTAACTTTTCAATGAAATTACCTATCGCTTGAGACACTCGTTCTTCCACTAAAAACCCAGACCCAAAGGGCCCTGCCACAGCAATAATTAACACAAGGCTAATGACCAAAACTACTATTTTTTTCATACAACTTCCTATAGTTTATGCTTAATAAATCTTATCAATTTAACCAATATAATCTGGACTATACCAATATCAACAACAGCAAACGATACCGGTATAGTATTTTCTGTTAGGCAGTGTAAACGCTGAGTCCTGGTTTCAGGGTTAACTAATCAGCGAACACATTTTGATTAAACCTACTAATAGTCTCGCAACTTATTGATATTATGCCTAATCTTAAAATAGTTCGAATTCTCTTATTGTTACTGCCAAATGCCATTATACTTTATACAAACTATCAATATACTATAAGACACTCGCTATAAAGAAGTCACTTTATCCTGTTAACTGTCAGCTACTAGCAGTCACTTTTGACTGTAAAAGTAAAAAATGAGCTTTACAATTAAGTTAGACCGCTGAGATTAATTTGTAATAATAATCTCAGCCGCAGTCCCATCAAACACCTATTTTGCTCAAGTACTTATTTATGACCAATAAACTTACACAATTAAACTGCATTTTTGATCTCGATTTTCATCCGGTAATCCAACATTGGTTTAATGATACATTCGACGCTCCTACTAAGGCACAATGTCAAGCTTGGCCAGCAATACAAAAACGTCAACACACTTTAATTGCGGCGCCAACGGGTTCAGGAAAAACCTTAGCAGCATTTTTATCAGCGATTGATCAACTGCTTAAACAAGGTCTTGGGGCAATTTGCGATCCCTTACTACCCAATGAAACGCATGTACTCTATGTCTCACCTCTTAAAGCACTGTCTAACGATATTCATAAAAACCTGCAACTACCCTTGGAACAAATTAAACAAAGACTTCAACAAGCAGGAGAACCTGAGGTCAACATAAGGGTAGCAGTTAGAACCGGTGACACCTCTCAGTCTGAACGCGCAAAGATGAAGCGCTCTCCTCCTCATATCTTGGTCACAACGCCTGAGTCTCTCTATATACTATTAAGTTCTGAGTCTGGACGTAAACTACTGTCCACTATCAAAACTGTCATCATTGATGAAATTCACGCCATTGCCGGCAACAAACGAGGTGCTCACCTTGCTTTGTCTCTCGAACGTCTCAATGCTCTATGCCCTAACTTTACCCGCATTGGTTTATCAGCCACCCAAAATCCAATTATGGAAATGGCTTTATTTTTAATTGGTAACGAAGAAGACATTAACATTATTAATACAGGCCATGTTCGTGAACGTGACTTACTTATTGAAACAACCGCCTCACCACTTGAAGCATTAATGGCTAACGAAGTCTGGACAGAAATTTATAACAGTCTAGTTCAGCAAATTTTGGCACACCATACCACCTTAATTTTTGTCAATACCCGTCGCATGGCAGAACGGGTATCACGTACCCTGGCAGAAAAATTAGGCGAAGATAAAGTGACCGCCCATCATGGAAGTTTATCACGCGAACACCGACAAAGTGCAGAACAACGACTTAAAAACGGAGAACTTGATGCGCTAGTCACCACCGCTTCTCTCGAACTTGGAATTGATATAGGAGATGTAGACCTAGTATGCCAGCTCGGCTCACCGCGCTCGATCTCAACTTTTTTACAGCGTGTAGGACGTTCAGGACATAGTGTGGGCGGACAACCCAAGGGGCGTTTATATCCGCTGTCACGTGATGATTTAATTGAATGCGTTGCTATTTTAGATGCCATAAAAAATAACGAATTGGATAGAATTGAAATATTACAAGCACCATTAGACGTGTTAGCACAACAAATTGTCGCAGAGATTGCCAATCAGGACTGGGATGAAACTAAACTTTTTGATTGTCTGAGAAAAGCTCGGCCCTATCAAGACTTAACTTTCACTGCCTATATACAAGTCGTACAGATGCTAGCAGAGGGTTACACCACCCGCCGTGGCCGGCGTGGCGCTTATATTCATCGTGACCAAGTGAATAACAAATTACGCGCTCGACGTGGGGCCAAACTAATTGCAGTTACTAATTCAGGCGCGATCCCCGATTTGTTTGACTATGATGTAATTTTACAACCGGAAGGCACCAAAATAGGCACGCTGAATGAAGACTTTGCATTCGAGAGTTTGCCTGGCGATATTTTTCAACTGGGCAACAGCTCGTACCGTTTATTAAAAGTAGAACAAGGCAAAGTATACGCCGAAGATGCTCATGGACAACCACCGAATATTCCGTTTTGGATGGGAGAAGCGCCTTCGCGCTCCAACGAATTATCAAATGCGGTGTCACGAGTACGACAAATGATTGCCTTTCAGCTCAACAAAGGTATCGAGCACACCACAGCCTGGATTATGCAAAATTATCCACTCCCATTAGCAGCAGCACAACAAACCAGTGAGTACATGGCGGGTGCCAAGGCGACTTTTGGCTGCATCCCTGATAAACAGACTATTGTGTTTGAGCGTTTCTTTGATCAAACAGGTGATATGCATCTTATTATTCACTCTGTCTATGGTTCACGCATCAATCGCGCTTGGGGGTTAGCGCTACGCAAACGATTTTGTCGTAAATTTAATTTTGAATTACAAGCCGCAGCCAATGAAGACAACTTGATTTTATCTTTGAGTGCAAGCCATAGTTTTCCGCTCGAAGAAGTGATCGACTACCTCAACCCGAATACTGTGCATGATGTGCTCGTTCAGGCAATTCTTGATGCCCCATTGTTTCCAGTACGCTGGCGCTGGGTAGCCAATATATCGCTCGCCATTCCACGTTTCCGTTCAGGCAAAAGAGTGCCTGCGATATTTCAACGCAATGATTCTGAAGACTTGATTGCGCTTGTCTTTCCAGATCAAATTGCCTGTGCTGAAAATATTGCAGGACAACGTGAAATTCCTGACCACCCCCTAATCGCTCAAACTCTGCATGATTGTACCAGAGACTTTATGGATATCGATGGGTTAATCGAAGTCCTGACAGCGATCAAAGATGGTCAAATTGCACTAGTATGCAAAGACCTCAACGGCCCCTCCCCCATTGCACATGAAATATTAAATGCTCGCCCTTACGCATTTCTGGATGACGCTCCGGCAGAAGAGCGGCGTACCTTAGCAGTACAACAGCAGCGTTTTGTTGATCCCAAGCAAGCCAGCACCCTGAGTCAACTTGATCAAACAGCGATTGAGCGTGTACGAAATGAAGCCTGGCCTGACATTGAATCATCGGAGGAACTACACGACGCAATGTTAGTTCTGGGTTTTATTACAGAACAAGAAGGTCTTCTACTGGGAGATCAGTGGCAACAGTTTATTGATCCTCTCATTGCTCAACAGCGAACTTGTTGTTTTGTTAGTACGGGCCATCAAATTTTATGGCTTGCACGGGAACGACTCCCTGAATTTATGGCCATTTACCCAGAGATGACTACACGCCCTACTCTCAATATTCTTGACGCACAAACCATACCGGAATCCTCTATCGCTCTGACTGATATTTTGCGTAGTCGGTTTGAAGGTCTTGGACCTGTCACTGTAGAGACTATTAACCAAGTGCTTGGTTTACACGTTAAGTTGATAAACCTTGCTTTGTTATCGTTAGAACAAGAAGGCTTTATTGTCCGCGGCTATTTTAGTCAGGTTTCACAAGAATCACACACTGCCCCTAGTCTGCCGAATATTGATAACGCCAATAACGCCAATAACGCCAATAACGCCAATAACGCCAATAACGCCAATTCTCCCCCTCAAGAGTGGTGTGAGCGAGGCTTATTGGCACGAATCCATCGTTACACCCTTAAGCAACTTCGCAATGAAATTAAACCAGTGACTATCGCACGATTTATGGAGTTTCTCTTTAGCTGGCAACACTTAGATGAGCCTGCGGAAGGTGAAGAGGCGTTAGCCGATTCTCTTTTACAATTAGAAGGCTGCCGAGTGTCTGCTGCCGCTTGGGAAAAAGATATATTACCTGCCCGCAATCATTTTTATACTCAAAATATTCTAGATAGTTTGTGCAATAGCGGTCAATTTTGTTGGCAACGTGCAAGTACTGATAGCACAAACAGCAGTAAAACCATCAGTAGCTCCCTCATAACTATTGTCCCGCGTGCACAACGTGCCGTATGGACTTCCCCCTTTAACCAAGAGTTTGTAGACTCTATATCAGGAAACGATAAAAAAGTCCTCAACTCACTTACTAATAATGGTGCCAGCTTTTTCGTCGACTTACAACAACAGACAGGGCTTTTGCGTAGCCCATTAGAAGAGTCCTTAAACTTGTTAGCAGCCAGCGGACTAATAAGCTCCGATAGCTTTGCTGGGTTACGCTCACTCATTACCCCAGCCAATAAAAAACCTAGCCACTCAAGAACAAGGCGACGTCAAGCCATGAACCATAGTGACCATGCAGGCCGATGGTCACTGCTACCCGTATTGCCAATACCCAAGCTTGCGACAGCTTTCGGAAATAAAAATCAACCGCCGAATGAAGATCACTCTCAACCAAAAAATCAAGATCAAGATCATTATCCGATTTCACAAGATAAAAATTTATACATCGCTGAAGTTCTATTACGTCGTTATGGCTTAGTATTTCGCAAATTATTAGATAAAGAGTCAGGGCTCCCACCATGGCGAGATTTGTTGTATGTCTTTCGAAGACTCGAAGCACAAGGCAAAATTCGCGGCGGCCGATTTGTCGAACAATTTAGTGGTGAGCAGTTTGCACTACCTGATGCTGTTGGCTTACTACGAAAAACACCTCACCCAGAACAACAAGACTCTTACATTACTATTAGTGCCAGCGACCCTTTAAACCTCACATCGATAATCACTAATGGCGAGCGCGTTCCGGCCTCATCAGGCAATCGAATTCTTTACCGAAATGGTATTCCATTAGCCACAGCAATTTCGGGAAATATTACATTCTTACAACAAGTTGATACCGTAGACGAATGGGAAATTCGCAATGCCTTAATCAAAACACAATATAAACTTGAGTACCATGAAATCCCTGAACACTTAACGACTCCAAGCAAAGATTCATGACCAAGTCACTTGACTACTCACTGACAACTAAACATGACTAGTACAGAAAGCAGTCAAAGCAATCTCAGTCAGTTTTTTATTCACACTCTTTTTTAAATAACTTCACTCTTGTGTTAACAAGGAAAGCAATAAGTAAAATTCTTATTCTAATTTTCTTTTGTTTCCGTTATTATACTTGAGTTCACTTAAGACTATTGGTCAACAACGATGGATGTACCGACCTAGAATATCGAAAAAGGAATTGATAGCCACTAAAAAATTTAATCACCTTCTGCGCTTAAGATTGTAATTAAAAATTCAGTGCCCAATATACGATCAAGAATCCCGCTGTAACTAGTCAACGCTTCTTCATAGCCCCCATGACATTAAGGGGCTATAGAGTAGTAGTCATCACTTTACTGGACTCTTAATTACTACCCACCTTTTAATGAATATCTGATATTTTTTTCTGATATTCATCACGTTGATTAATTAGACACTGTGACAACCCGAATACATAAAAATATTTATAATTAAAATTAATTTGGAGAGCTTTCAAAATGAAAATAAAATTATTTATTGTAATCTGCATCTTATTCAGTATCTCGAATGCAGCAACGGCTGATCATAAATCTGCCCATAGTGCTACAGGCTATTTCAGCATGGGTGTTAGCAATATTCAGATCGATATTAATGACATTGGTGCCAGTCTTGATCATAATATGATCGAGATAAAAATGGGACGCAATTTGAACTCTAATTTTGCGTTCGAAGCTCGTGTTGCCCAAGCCGTTGACGATGCTCAATTCCTATCAACTGCAAACATTGGTATCGATACTTACGTAGGACTGTATTTGGTAGGCACTATTCCTTTGAGTAAAACTGTAAGTTTGTATGGTTTCGCAGGGGCCACTTATATGAAAAGCTCAGTTAATGTAGGCAGTGTTTCAGCATCAGGTAGTGACAATGATTCAAGCTTTGGTGCAGGATTAAAAATTAATATAAATCCTAGCATTTTTGTTAGCGCTGAATATGCTGATTTATACCGCAAAGACAATTTGGATATTCGGGGCACTAGCCTATCATTTGGTTTAACTTTTTAATTAAATAAAGATATTGCTTACAGCCAATTATCATTTGATTATGAAAATAGAGAAGTCCTTCACTCGGACTTCTCTATATAGATGATTAATCAATCTAAATTGTTAACTTAAACTAAACCAAAATACAGACCTAATATACTTCACAAATAAATTACTGCTTAACATCACGCCATTGCTGCAATTCAATCTTGTATAATACATGCTCTTGAAGTTCGTCATGACCTGCTAACAAAGGGTGATTGAAATTAGTATTAAGATTAATCATATGTAATCGCTCCATCACTGCTCGCGACCTTTGATTTGCAACGCTACTAAACGCATAAACCTCATCAAGCACTAAATTTTCAAATGCAAAATTCAAACAGGCTTTTGCCGCCTCTGTAGCAAAGCCATGCCCCCACACATCAGACGATAAACGCCAACCAATTTCAACACAAGAATCTACAGGTAATTCGTAATCCGGCTGATTGAGACCGGTAAAGCCTATAAAACGATTGTCACTTATTGTCTCAAGCGCCCAAAAACCCCATCCATTTTTAGCCACGAGATCTAAGCATTTGCTTGCTAACTCATTACTCTGTTCGGCTGACAAAACGTCAGGATAATATTGCATCACCTTCGGATCAGCATTAAGTTTTGCAAATAAATTTTTATCGTCTTCACGCCATTGTCGTAATATCAGACGCTCAGTTTCTATTTCAATTACTTCGCCCATAAATGATCCATTATTATTTATAGAATTAGATTTTAATCAACGAGTCTGTACTCATTTTTTTGTATCACTATCACTTGTCCATAAACTTGATCCAGCGAGCTTTTATACTTTTTGTACGATCTACTGAATCTAATCTTTATTGCTATACAATATATTGATATTACAATATGAACAATAATTATTTAGTTGTATTTGTCACATTAAAGTTGTTGAAATATTTATCATAGTGTATTTGTTAACATTATACCCTCCTCTAAAGCGATCAATATTTGCGCTTAAAGACTATTAAAACAATAATTGAGTTAAAAGTATCCAATGCTTGTTCGGGTGGATTAAACATGGTTATATTTTATCCAAACCTAATACCTCTTCTATTTCTGTTCTGTCTTGCGATTGAACCAGCTAGGCAATCATGTTTCATGTAATTAAAATTAAATCTTTTCATTCCTGCAAATATCTTTTTCCCATGTAATCATGTCTGCTAAAGTCCTACCCTTTTGATTTCGATATTCAACTTCCTCAACTTTTAACCTGCTTATTCTATCAAGACGAAAATTCCTAAACGCCGCCCTACTTTCACACCAACTTCCTAGAGTCCAAACATTCCCCCAAAAAAACAAGCCCAACGGCCAAAGTGTACGCTGAGACAGCATACCGTCAGCCCGAGTATAGGAAACAGTCACTTTTTTTTTGCTATCAATTGCCGAGCGAAGATCCCCCATAAATGAGGCAACTTCAACAGATAGTCGCTCTAAGGGTGAATATAAACGAGTTTGGTCAAGGACACCTTTTAAAGATTCAGGGACAGCAAGTTCAACTTTACTTAACACCGACTCTGCTGCCTTAACAAGTGCCGGATCAGCCCAGCTCGTTACAATTCGAGCACCCAAGGTTAGTGCTGCCAACTCTTCTCGAGTAAACATTAAAGGGGGTAAGTCATAACCCCGCCGAATAACATAACCCACTCCAGCTTCGCCCGCGATAGGAACAGATGAGGACATGAGATCTTGGATATCGCGATATATCGTCCGTTCTGAGACCTCTAGAACTTCTGAAAGCCAATGGGCTGTTGTAATACGACGGGAGCGTAAAAATTGGACTATCTGAAATAACCTATCCGCTCTACGCACAAAAATTTCCTAATTATTGCCATTAATCAAAATAGGTAATGATTGATAGAACTGCACCTTGTGGGTCAGCAATCACACAAAAACGTCCTACGCCTGGAATATCACGAGGAGCAAGCACAATGTTTCCACCCAGTGACTCAACTAATTTTGCACTGGCGTCTACATCATCCACTGTGACATAACTGCCCCACATAGGCGGCATTTCGCCTACCTCTGGAGGAGTGGCCATAATACCGGCCACTTCAGTGTCACCTGCTTTCGCCATGGTATATCCAACATCACAAGTTTGCATATCTTCAAGAGTCCAGTGAAACAAACTCCCATAAAATATTTTGGCAGCACTCACATCTATTGTCATCAATTCGTTCCAGCTAAAAGCACCATGCTGTTTCTTTGAGTCGCTCATTACTAATCACCACTAATAGTTTGAAAGAGTGGTCACTATACGCCAGTGCTCCTGACAGCCTTATGTCAGGAGTGATTGGTCGAATACAGATATCAAAGCTTCTCTACTCAAAAGTTCCCTACCACTAATCTGTGTGACTATTCGATAACACAGCAATCACTGAATAACTATTTAATGAATAACACCAAATTTCATTACTAAATCTTCTATGATTTAGACGTATCCAATACTTCGCGTGGCTTGGACTGTGAATCAATGAGATGGACATCACGTTGTGGAAAAGGAATAGTAATATTATTTTCTTTGAATAGTTTCCATATACTAAAATTAATGACAGACTTAACAGCACCTAAGCCATTTTGTGGGTCCTGAATCCAAATACGTAGCTGCAAATTAATCCCATTATCAGCAAAATCAGTTAAACGTACTTGTGGACTGGGGTCTGTTAAAATTCTCTCTACTCCTTGACAAGCTTGCACCATTAAATCACGTGCTACTTCAGGATCATCGTTATAACTAATTTGAACAGGAATTTTCACTCTTACTTTACGATCACTGTAGCTCCAATTAGTCACTTCAGTCGTAATAAGATTCTCATTAGGAATCAGTGTTTCCACACCTTCCCTATCGCGAACCACAATATACCTTGCTCGTAACTCTTGTACCCAACCAAACCTTGTCCCTACAGAAATAACATCTCCTGGCTTAATCGAACGATCAAATAACAATATAAATCCACTAATAAAATTACTCGCAATCCGTTGCAGTCCAAACCCCAAACCAACACCTAAAGCTCCACCAAAAACGGTCAAAGCCGCTAAGTTAATACCCGTTACACTAATGGCAATTAGAATCGCTAAGGTATACAAAAAGAACTTACTAAATTTAACCAGTCCCACCTGCATACTAGGATTAATATAATCTGATTTCTGAACATTCCTTTCTATCACGCGTGATAACCAACCCGCTACCACGATAAAAATGATAATGGAAAATAGAAACTTTAAAATGCTTAGGATTGATACCGGATTGTCACCAATCGCAAATAAGGGAATTGCTAGAAAAACAATTACAGCAGGCAACCAACCGACTAGATACAAGCCAACCACAATCCAGATTGTAATACTGACCACCCCCTCCCAAGCTTTAAGGGCTTTACTTGGTGCAAAAGATCGTCGCAGTATATAAAGAGTGACACGAATGCCAGCGAAAGAGGTTAGCAAAGGAACACACAGATCAAGCAATAAAGTTGAGTGCTTTAAGTGGGTTAAAATTAATCGGCCCAACAATACAATAATAAGCATTACCAGCGGAAATGAGATACGTTCGGTACTGCGTAAAGTAACACGAGCAAAACCTGATTTTTCAGATTCACCCAAATGGTCCATCACCACAACCTTCCACCGTCGATAGGCTAACCAGCCAGACAATACCGCAATCGATAATACTGCTAATTCATACCAGCCAGTGGTCGATGAAAACTCTTGGCTTAGCTGACTCATTAACTCTTCAAACGTTGTCGGAAAACCCATTTGTTATTGCATCCAATTAAAATTGTTATTAGTATTCAATTTATACTGCTCTCTACGTTGTTCAAAGACTCTCTAAACAAAAAGCTAAAAGCTACGAGAAGAAACCTGTTAGCCGTCTAAAAAGGCCAAATCCGCCATCCTTTTTTAAGTTTATGTTGGCAACGTTGCATTTGCCGTGAATAGCTATGGGCTCTTTGCTGAACTTTTCGTGCGACTTTTAATAACCATTTTTTACGCCGATAAGTTTTGCGTGCATATCCTCCATGACCTTCGTGATAGGCAAGATATAAATTATAGGCATCTGTTTTGGCTATACCGTTACGCCGATGGGACTGATTGGAGTACCATCCAATAAAATAAACAACATCTTTAAATTTATCGCGATCAACAAAACGTTTGCCCGTTGATTTCTTATACCACTTCCAGGTTGCGGTTTTAACTTGTCCATAACCAAAAGCAGAGCTTTGTCGAAACCAAGGAATGACCCACAATAACTTACGGCGAGGTGTTTTAGCGTCATGCACAAACCGGGATTCCTGATAAATAATCGCCATTTGTACTGAAACGGGCACTCCCCATTTTTTGTAGCTACGCCAAGCATGTTTGTACCAGCCCCCTTTTTCACCGAATATCTCGCAACTATTGCTAAGGTTTCGAGGTGGAGTAGTCCCGCAGGAGGACAAAAAGACCAACATAGTGAGTAAGGTTAATAGGCGTAAAGTCCTTGTTCTCATGATTCATCTCCAGTCTGGCTATCAGTGCGAGCCTTATTATTATAGAATGGCGTCTGTTTAACAACTCTTACGCATCAAACGCGGCGAACTTTTATTTGCAGCACATTTTTATCATAGGTACAGTGAAATAATGAGTAACATTCCCAATATCGCATTTGTCAGTCTCGGCTGCCCTAAAGCACTCGTCGATTCCGAGCATATTATCACTCGTTTACGGGCAGAGGGCTACGAAATGGGTGATTCCTTCGAGAAAGCTGACCTTGTGATTATTAATACCTGCGGTTTTATTGATAAAGCAATCCAAGAATCGATGGATACCATCGAAGAAGCCATTGAGCGAAATGGTAAAGTCATTGTAACGGGTTGCCTGGGAGCCAAGGATGACCGTCTCAAACAGCAATTTCCTGAGTTACTGGCACTGTCTGGTCCTCAAGCAGCAGATGAAGTATTGCAGGCAGTCCATGAACACCTACCTCCATCACATGACCCTTTAGTCTCATTAGTGCCACCACAGGGTATAAAGTTAACTCCGCGACACTATGCTTATTTGAAAATTTCTGAAGGCTGCAACCACCATTGTACTTTTTGCATCATCCCATCAATGCGTGGCCCATTGGTGAGTCGGCCAGTGGGAGATATTATGCAAGAAGCGCAAATTTTGGCTGATGCTGGTGTAAAAGAATTGTTAATCGTGGCACAAGATACGGCAGCCTATGGCGTCGATGTAAAGTATCAAACCAGTTTTTGGAATGGTCAGCCTGTTAAAACCCATATTCAGACACTCGCAGAACAACTAGGCGAACTTGGGATATGGATTCGCATGCACTATGTCTATCCTTATCCACATGTCGATAAATTAGTAGAACTGATGGCTGATGGGAAAATACTGCCCTATCTAGACGTTCCTTTTCAACACGCCAGTCCACGTATACTCAAGGCAATGAAACGTCCTGCAAACTCTGAGAATGTTATTAAACGCGTCAAACAATGGCGATCAATTTGCCCCGACATTTCTATTCGTTCAACATTTATCACTGGTTTTCCCGGTGAAACTGATCGAGAATTTGACGAGCTGATAGACTTTATTGATGTTGCAGCTCTCGATCGAGTGGGTAGCTTTGCTTATTCAGCTGTTGAAGGTGCTGCGGCGAATGAGCTTGGTAACCCTGTTTCTGAAGAAGTTAAACTGGATCGCCAGGCCATTTTAATGGAAACCCAAGCAGAAGTGAGTGCTAATCGACTTGATCGACTAATCGATTCACAACAAACTGTATTACTTGACCATATAGACAATGAAAATATTATTGGCCGAACTCGTGGTGATGCCCCGGAGGTCGATGGAACAGTAGTGATAGATTCTTCTGAAGCAATGAGCCAACGATATAACGTTGGAGATTTTGTCGAGGTCACTGTGAACTCAGCCGATGAACATGATTTATATGCTGAAATAATCACTTAAGCAATCACTTGGCCTTTACGTTATGACTGACAAACAACAGCACAGCAGCTCAAAAGTATTTTTAATTCTCAGCTTATTACTGGTGCCACTGTTATATTTTACCGGAATGACAGTGTCCGCTATTGGCCCTGCTATTTATGTCTACCTCGCTTTTGCCATTGTTTGTTACCCACTATTGCACGACAAACATATGTTTCAAATGTTACGCTTTTTTGGCTTAAGCCCTATCGCCTTTTGCATTATTATGACCCCGATTTATTTTTTAAATCATCTATATCACGGTACGTTAGGGGCTAATGCTCATACCTTTTTTCAAAAACTCAGTGCTTGGTTTGATGTAATGTTACTAATACTGGCCATTGGTTATATGCATATTTTTGCCATATTAATGCTCTTTGTTGGCTTTTATTTGTTTGGCGGTGTACGACGCCAATAAGATATATAATCATTATAGATAGCCCTAAACTCGCTCATTCATATCCTGTGATCTAGTCACCTTTATATGTTTCTAATTTTTTAGTTTTGATCCACAAATCGTTGATAACTTGCCACTACGTCTTTTGCCGCTCCAGACAATATTTTTTCTCCGTGCTCAACACTCGCCATGGAAGGATCCGACCCCATACGTCCATCAGCATAACGAGAACGAAAGTCTGAAGCGTCATATATAGGACCTGAAGGAGGCAATTTTTCACTGTGAGGCATAGTTTTCACTGCTTCAGGATGGGCAAAATAACTAAGGGACACTTCACTCGGTGTGGCATGACTACCTTCTCTATCGCCATAAAATTCTTTACTGAGCGCTCCAAGTGAAGACAAATACCACCAGTTCATTAGTGTCGTGTGCACTAAAGGTGTAGTGGTTTTTTCTGGGTTAAAGCTTCGTGTGGCGTAATATTCAGCAAATGCAGCAGTGACCGTTGCACTATTTCCACCATGCCCATTTAAAAAATAAATATGCTGAAAACCATGCAAGGCCAAGGATTCAACAATGTCACATATCATCGCTAGTAAAGTGGAAGGTCTGATTGCAATGGTTCCTGGGAACCCCAAATGATGATGAGCATTGCCATAGTTGACGGTTGGAGCCACCATCATGCCTGCCAGCTCAGAGGCTTTATAAGCGATAACTTTGGGGCAAATAGCATCTGTCCCAATCAATCCGTTCGGTCCATGTTGCTCAGTTGAACCGATAGGCACGATAATTCCAGTACTGGTTTTAAGGTAGTGCTCCACTTCCTGCCAGGTAGATGTTTGTAATATCATTTATTCTCCAGATTAAATAAGGGTATTATCGCCCTACTTGGTGGTGATTTTTACATAGACCGTAATATTAACTCAGACTCTGATTTCGAATCAGACTCTAATTTTGACTCAGTCAAAGAATAATTAATTTTAAAAATAACGCATAAAAATAATTTTACTAATGAACATTATCGACCTCTTCGCTTAACTGCATATACTTTTACGATTAAATTCATATACTTTTTCATTTTAATTCAAATACTTACTACAGTTACACTACGACTGTGGTGGCATAGCTAATTTATTCTCCTTTGCTACCCGTTGAAATTTACGTACATGATGTAATTTAATACATCGAGTAAAATCAAGAGTCTCTAGTAGGACATATGAGTTTAAATTAACCATGCTTTTTTACAGGAATTAGCTTTGCGACAAACCTGTCCCAAACAAACAAATCCCAGTAAGTAACTATTAGACTATGATAAACGCCTCAATGTGAGCTTACGATCCTGCATGAGACATTGGCTACTTTATTGTCTGATCTCTACTCTGACACTGTTATTAGCCTCTTCTTACTCTGTGATAGCTAAGATCTTACCACCCTGAAATAGGGTTTTGTTGTTAGTGATTATTTTTACAAATCTGGGTAGAATATAAAGTTATCAGGTTACAAAACTAACTAATAAGCCTGAGTTTGAGGGAATATTAAATATTACAGGAATTCTAACCCTAATAAGAAAAAAACCTAGGGGAATCTAATGTCGCAAGAATACGTAGAAACGAAAAAAACGAAAAAAAAGGGTAAGAAAAAAGGGTTTAAACAGCGCCTGAAAGATACCTTTTTCACTCTCTTTCATATTTTAGCCCATATTTTTATTGGTTTTGGAGCTAAATCTTTAGGCGCAAAAGTTCTTCGTGGATTAATCGCCATGGGCGATAGTCGCGCTATGTTTAAGTTAGGTGAAATGTATTGGTGGGGATACAAGTTTGCACGTGATCCAGTCAAAGCAATAGAGCTTATTGAATATGCTGCTATTCGTGGTCATCCTGACGCCATTCATTTTAAAGCAGAAATGACTGAAGATGGTTTGTGGCGACAAGGCAAAAATCGTGATGAGTTTATGGAAATGTTTGATGAACATATCACCAAAGAAAGTAACCAGCGACGTTCAATGAATTTATGGTGGCCTGTTTTGTATACTGGCATATTGGTAGGGTCAATATGGCTAGTGGCCTGGATGAGAGGGTTGCTGTAACAATAAATTACAGCTTTAAGGAATTACAGCCTTAAAAAAATACAACCTTAAAAATTACAGACCATAAAGCATTATTAGCGCTATTATTAAATCAATAAAATATTATTTAAATAATCACTCAAGCCCCTCCCATGATTACTCCAGATAATCATGGGAGGGACTTGAGTACTATGACACTTAAAATATTTTGACATAAATTTATTGGCACTCTGAATATCAATCAGTCTAACGAATACTCTTATTCAAGACTATCGTCTAACCAGCGTACTAAATAATATAAACGAACGCCTTCTGACGATCTCGCAGGTCCTAGGACCATCGCAGCATACAGATGATTGTCAATATCTACTTCTTCCAGTGCTTCAGCCACACAAGTTTTAACAGTCACACAATTTTCTGGGTAACGATCATTTTTACGTTTAGATTCACGCTTAACAGTTTTATTCAAAATAGCACTACGCTTAGGAGTATAAATCACCGCAGCACTTTCATTCACCACATCACTGGCCTTGTCTACATAATAACCTTTCACCTAACTGCCCTTCTCTCTTAATCATTTTATTTTAAATATTATATTGATCGTATTATTAGTGGTCTAACAAAAAAACTTTCTAATATAAACGAAACATCAAACACAAGATTCAATAGCTTAACATAAGGCTGTGCATGAACACAGTCCAGCACTTAATCCACTATGATATAGTAAGAAATATCATAGACTACAACGCTAAAAATCACTAATATGACTAATTCAGCAATTATTCCAATTTTATTTTACAAGTCATTGGTTCGATTATATACACCACTGGCTATGCTAATACTTCTCATATTTTGTAGCATCATACATAACAAGGCTTACTCCATATCTAGCAATCCTACGGTCAAAGAAGTGACCATAAACATTACCCAAGACTTCGCTATTCCTGTGACTCAAACAATCTTTCCTGGTAATAAAACACTAATAGTATGGATACCCTCTGAGTTTGGTAGTGCTCCTGTAAAGCAAGAAAAAATAGCACATAGTCTTAGTAAACGGGGAGTCGATGTGTGGCATTTAGATTTACACAGTGCCTATTTTATTCAGCGCAACCGTAATAGTGTTGACAAGTTTCAACCAGAACATATTAGTATCATCATTCAAAAAGCCACCACGCAAGGCTATAGTAAAATAATTCTTACAGGTAGCGCTGGCGCAGCACGGCCAATTTTACGTACAGCACGCTATTGGCAAAAACAGGTTCAAGCCAAAACAAATAGAATACAAACAACTCAACACCCGAAACATCAAAACATCCTCAGCGGCATCATTTTATTTCACCCTTCGCTTTATGAGTCACGGCCTGATGCGGGCAAAGAAGCTCGTTATATTCCAGAAACTTATGCTACCAATACTCCTGTCTACATCATTCAGCCAACTTACTCCACGGCCATTTATCGAATCAGGACGTTACTCAAAGCCCTTCGTACTGGGGGTGGACAAGTCTGGGTGCACGTTTTACAAAATATTAAAGATGGCTTCCAGTTTAGTGTGGAACGGCATCAACGCCCTATCGACATTAAAACCCGACAGTTGCTCCCTAGTTATATGATCCGCGCAATCAAATACATGTCGACCGCCCCTGGTCCAAATACTGTGGCGAAATTACCTAAAGCACGCAAAAAATCAAAAGATACATTTCCCGGCCTTAAACCTTATAAAGGACAAACTATTCGATCCTTAACCTTAAACAATATCAACAAGAAACCAGTATCCATTAAAATGTTTAAAGGAGAGGTATTACTTGTAAGTTTTTGGGCAAGCTGGTGCCCTCCCTGCGTCCATGAGATGCCCTCTATTAATCGCTTAGCTCGACATTTTAAAGGTAGAAAATTTAGAGTAGTGAGCGTGAATATCGGCGAATCCAAAGCGAAGATAAGACAATTTTTAGGCAAACATTCTTTGCTCGGTGAGATTCTAATGGATCCTACTCTCAAGGCTTATAGAAAATGGAAAATATATGTGATCCCCAGCAACTTTATTATCGACAAGAATAGTAATATACGCTATACCAGTGTTGGCGCTGTTGACTGGGATACAAAAAATATTCGCCACACCATTAATAAACTTATTAACGATTAAGTAATATCCATTCATTCAACAAAACTTAAAATGAATTAATATGACTCAAAATACATTAACAAGCCCTTGCTCTTTTCGTTCTTCCCTATTACTTTATTTAGCACTGACCAGCATCGCCACTAGCTTACTGATCAGTCAACATGCTACCGCTGCTCCAGAGCAAGGCTATAAAATCACAAAAAGTGCTGAGCGCATCAAAGTAGACCACAAATTATTTAAACTTTATTTTGTAATGCGCACCGCAGAACAAATGGCAGCATTTTATTATGCGCGTGGATTTTCTGAAGCCATGGTGCAGGCAACGAAAAAAGTTTGCTTTATTACTGTGGGAATGGGCAATAAAAGTAAAAATAAAATATGGCTAGACATTCGTGAATGGAAATTTGATGATGCAACAGGCCCCTTGATCCGTTACGATCGCGCTTATTGGTTTGCATTATGGAAAAAAATGAAATCTCCTTTACGATTTCAATCCACTTTTCGATGGACTCTAATCCCCACAATCCTTGACTATCAGGCAGGTGAACGAGAAGGAGGCAATATCACTCTACAAAGGCGAAACAAACCATTTCGAATCACTGCCATGGTTAGACCGGATAACGATAAAAATTCTACACCAATCAAGGTCATAATTAATAACGTAAAATGTCTTGATTCAAAAACAAATAAGCGAAGCAAAAAATGATCAATAATTACCTGACAACTCAAACAGTCTCAAAAAAATCAATGCCTATTTTATTGGTAGTCATTGGCTTATTGCTTAACTGGCTAACCGTATTTTCACCTCTATTAACCGCTGCGCCTTCAAAATTAAATCCCCCCAAAGGCATACTAGCAATGCCTGGAAAAACTGCCCCGACATTTACACTTAAAGACATGGAGGGAAAAAGTTTTGACTCTAATAGTTTAAAAGGCCACTGGTCATTTATACATTTTTGGGCTAGCTGGTGTGGACCTTGCCGTAAAGAGTTACCTGCAATAGAAAAACTTATTACGACTTTTAAAAAATCGAAACTAAAAATAGTCCTTATTAACACCGCCGAAACCGAAGATACTGTCTTTAATTTTTTTGGTAAACTTGGAGTTGATATCGACACATTACTGGATACCGATGGTAAAGTGACCGAGCAATGGAAACCACGAGGCTTACCTACAACGGTATTAGTCGATCCACAGGGAAAAATTCGTTATTTGGTTATTGGAGGACGTCCTTGGGATAAAGCCGTCTATCAAAATTTCCTACGTGCATTACTAAAAGTGAAGTAACAAATAGGGGTCGGACCAAAGCAACTCCCTGAAATAATTGAGTTTTTTAGGGAGCACTTTACTTGATCGATCCTTATAAACTCGCTTTTGGTATCAAAATTGGCAATGTAAGAAACCTTATCACTTATATCATAACAAGCAGAATTCAATTTTCGTGAATTATGTGTACATACAAGCCGACCATAAGTCCTATAATTGCTGCCAACCTTTTAAGCACCTAACATTCTCTGTGGTTCAAATCAGACCTCGGCACTAATGCCGGAAGCACCATAGGTACTTGCCCTACTCCTGTTACTTTTAACTCATCTATTCCAGGCCACTTCATTACTCATCATGTTAGGTAGTGTGACTCCATATCATTCGTAAACATCACTCTACGGGAATAACCCATATTTGTTTCTCACACACGATGCATCATGCGAGAAACAATCCATCTTAATAGTCTTCAGGGACCAACTATTTTTCTTAAGATGGTTTTTTAAAGGTGTATTCCCTATAAATTTAAGTAGTTATTTCAATGACTTACGGAGGTCCGACCCCATTCAGCAGTAGACTATGCGCTTTACTTACTGACGATAAACCAAATACGAAGTTTCGGACGTTTCCGATAGAGTTTCGAAACGCCTCTTTTAGTGACTCCTGTTTTCACTAATAGTATGCTTTGTAAGCCTCTCATTTTCGCAACATACTTAAGACTTCTATCAGACACTTTCGTATTATAGAGATACAAAATCTTCAGTTTCTTAAGCTTTTTCAATGCCTTTATACCTGAGTCTGATACTGCTGTACTGCCGAAGTAAAGTCTTTGAATATTACTCAACCGTCCAACATGCTTTAAACCTGCATCGGTTATCGTTGACGCCCCGAGATCAAGACTATGCAAGTTCTTGAGCGCAGCCAATTGTTTAATACCTGAATTTGTGATTTTCGTATGGCTAATATCCAGAGCACGTAACTGTTTAAATCGTGTTAATTCAACTAGCCCTCTATTATTTAACTTAGTCGCACCAAACGATATTGCAAAGGGGACTGTGGGTTTTGCAAGAGTGCTTAATACATTAGGGGTATAGCTTCTCCATACAAACACAGGCAACGACTGTACTTTTTTAGGTTGGCTCTTTAAATAATGCCACTTACCTTTTTCACTTAAGACCAGCCAGCCTACTAAGGCACCAGCCTGTTTCCATTCTGCAACAACTCTTGAGCTTATCGCAGCCGAGGGCAGACGATCATTTTGATTAACAACACCGGAAAGATCTTGTGCATACAAATGACTAACAGACACAAACGCTAGTAACATAAAATTTATAGAAAGTTTTCTCATGAAATAAACTCCATTTAAAATACCGAAAAGTATTAATGTGTTGGTAAATTTTTTATTAAAAATTATTTTTATTTAAAACTGTTTGGAGCTACTTTTTAGCGAAGAATCCTCTACCGAACTCTAACGGTAAAAATTACTGTTTAGAAAATCCAGGACCAAGACACTGGTCAATGCTTAGTAGCTTACATCTATCGAGAATTGGTAATTATTGTTTTTATTGGAGGTAAAATTAAAATGAACTTAATCACTAAATTTGAGAAAGGAATTAAAATGGGGTGGACGATGGGGATCGAACCCACGACAACGGGAATCACAATCCCGGGCTCTACCAACTGAGCTACGCCCACCACAAACTGCTGAGTACCAACCAGACTATATCACAAGTCACTGGCACACCGAAATGGTACGCCCGGCAGGACTCGAACCTGCTACCCTCGGCTTAGAAGGCCGATGCTCTATCCAAGTGAGCTACGGGCGCAAATCGTTCTATGGCTACCAAAGTGCAAGTGTAGCCTGTAACGTTTTAATATTCCAGACTTTTTAAATTGTTATCCTATAACGAATAACTTTATAAAGTCTACTATGCGCTTATTACCGTTATACCATATGTCGGGAGATTCAAACCTCTCTACATATTTTAACTTTATATTATCGTACAGATCACTAATCTTTAAAGTAACCTCACAAAATGGTCGGGGTAGAGAGATTCGAACTCCCGACATCCTGCTCCCAAAGCAGGCGCGCTACCAGACTGCGCTATACCCCGATTCACGTATTTTTAAAACTATTCGAAAATACGCAAGAGCGCGATAATACTAGGACTTTTCCACAAGGTCAATGGTCAATCGAGATATTTAAACTAATAGTGCTTAAACTTACACAATCTGTTGATTCGTTTCCTGTTATTGGTTCAAAAACATGTACAATCTATAAGTGGATGAGTAGAATATCCGCTTTCTGGGTATCCAATATTAGGCCACTATGACCGCAAAAATTATTGATGGTAAGGCTCTAGCAGCAAAGATCAGGCAATCTGTCCGGTCAGAAGTTGAACAATTTACCGAAAAAGCAAGTCGAGCACCTGGACTTGCCGTTATTTTGCTCGGAACTGACCCCGCTTCTGAAGTATATGTACGCAATAAACGTAAAGCATGCGAGGAAGTTGGCTTTTATTCAATCAGCGAAACTCTGCCCGAAAGCACCAGTGAATCAGAGCTACTCGAATATGTCGATAAACTCAACACAGACGACACGATAGATGGCATATTGGTTCAACTCCCCCTACCTGCCCATATCAATGATGAAACAGTAGTAGAACGCATTCTCCCCCAGAAAGACGTTGATGGCTTTCATCCATTTAATATTGGCAGACTCGCTATCAGACGCCCTACTCTGCGTTCATGCACTCCTTGGGGCGTAATGAAACTGCTTGAAACGACGGGTGTAAGCTTGCATGGCAAACGCGCTGTTATAGTCGGAGCATCCAATCATGTCGGTAGACCCATGACGCTTGAGTTATTACTGGCCGGCTGTACTACTGTCACTTGCCACCGATTTACTAAAAATCTTGAACAAGAAGTTTTCTCAGCCGATATACTAGTGGTTGCAGTCGGTAAACGCGGAGTGGTTCAAGGCAATTGGATTAAACCTGGTACTATCGTGATTGATATTGGAATTCACCGCATGGATGATGGCAAATTATGTGGCGATATTAGTCATAATGAGTTACATGAACGAGCAGCTTGGCTCACCCCCGTCCCTGGTGGCGTAGGCCCTATGACTGTTGCCATGTTAATGAAAAACACTGTTATAGCCGCTTGTGCAAGAGAAAAAATAACTCTGGAGTAATGGTACAGATAACGATACTCCAGCGCTTATATAATAGCGTCACTCTTCACTATAACCCCGACAAAAAAGTTCATGGCAGAAAATTTTCTTTAACAATTATTTGGGAACTAAATACTTTTTGGCCGTCGCTGCCACACCTCTGAAACAGGCTTTATATTGTCTGCTTTTCATAGACTTTTGAACACTCGCGTCACCATTCACTAGATCGTCTTCAAACAACCTGATCATTACTTTTTTACCTTTCCAAACTCCTTCACACTGCTCATAGATCAAATCACCGCCTGCATCAAATTGGCGAAAACCATGCATCTTTCCAGTATGACCCCACAAATTAATCAATGTTTGACTTGGAGCATTTCTATAATGAGGTAAATAGGCTGCAGAATAATCCCGGATTACTTGACCTTTCTTATTTCTTACAAGCACTTCGATTGTATGAATATTTTTTGGATTTTTGATTTCCCACTGAATCATACTGATTTTCTTACCTGACTGAGCATCGTAATAAATTTCTTCTTTATAAAATTTAAGGTCGTTAGAGTAACCTCCAATACGCGTTTTCACTCTAATTTTTTTACCAGCGACTAATTTCTTATGTAGTTTATACATATTTGTGGTAAATAAATTCCATTTATTAATATGAGTTTTATCTTCTTTCATGCCCTCATTGCTTGCAGCACCTGCACTCCCTACCCCCCCTAGAGATAATATAACTAGCAGCCCTAATGATAAACCTTGTCTTTTAAACATATTATAATTTTTCATAAAATCTCCCAATACTCTATAAATAGCTCAGTGGTAACATGATATACAATTCTGACAAAAACACTGCATTAAGTTAATAGCTCACAGGCAATAGACTAATTTTTTATTAAAATATACTCAGCTCAATGACTGAAATACTACTCCTTAAACTAACCAACAATAATATAGTAAAATGGCCTTACTGAAACACTTAATATACCTAAGACACCTGAAATATGAGCGTTGAATAAGCAATACAATTACTCAGTCAGTCACAACAAAGTCGCTCTACAGCCATTAGGCTACAACTTTAAAATAGTTTGCTTACTGCTACTAAATATACTAGTACCCACTCTACTGACGTGACCACCGGGTTCCGTCAGCCGAGTCTTCAATCACAATATTTTTTTCGAGTAATAAAGCGCGAATTTTATCGCCTTCAGCAAAATCCTTATTCGCTCGCGCCTGTGCCCGCTGTTCTATATAAGATTCAATTTCTTCAGCACTAAAACCTTCGGCTTCAGTACCCCCATCACTTTGTAAAAACTGTTCGACGTTATTTTGCAATAAGCCTAATATGCCTGCCAAATCTTTTAATTCACGCGCCAGCTTTGTTGCCAACGCCATATCGCTAGCCTTAGCTTTATTAATATCATGGGCCAAATCAAATAACACTGAAATAGCGCCAGCCGTATTAAAATCATCATCCATTGCCGCATTAAACTTTTGCTTAAATTGCTGCCCTTCGCTCTCGTCAACATCAGGGACATTTCGTAAAGCAGTATACAAAGTTTTGAGCGCAGAGCGTGCTAGCTCAAGATTTTCCTGAGAATAATTTAAGGGGCTACGATAGTGACTATTAAGAATAAAATAACGAATTTCTTCTGCACGATATAAACTCAATACTTCACGAATTGTAAAGAAATTTCCCAATGACTTCGACATTTTAACTTGCTCATCACCAATAGCTCCTTCACCTTCTTTTTTTGTCACCACTTGCACAAAGCCATTATGCATCCAATAATTGACAGCATGTTTGCCTGTGCAACCCTCTGTTTGTGCGATTTCATTTTCATGATGAGGGAATTTCAAATCCATTCCTCCCCCATGAATATCAAACTGCTCACCAAGACAGTCCGTTGACATCGCTGAGCATTCAATATGCCAACCAGGGCGACCTTGACTCCAAGGAGACTCCCAACTAGGTTCTTCTGGCTTAGCGGCTTTCCATAGAACAAAGTCCTCAGGATTTTTTTTAGCCTTATCCACTTCAACACGCTTCCCCGGGATTTGCTCTTCAATTTTACGTCCCGATAATTTACCATAACCATTAAACTGACTCACGTTATAATATACATCGCCTGTGTCAGTTAAATAAGTAAAACCCTTCTCTTCAAGGATTTTAATCATACTGATAATTTCAGACATTGAGGAAGTAGCACGTGGCTCCTGATCTGGCGCTAAGACATTAAGCGCCTCACAATCTTCATGCATAGCTTTAATAAAGCGCTCAGTCAGTTGTGTGAAAGGCTCTTTATTTTCATTCGCGCGCTTAATAATTTTATCATCAATATCAGTAATATTTCGGACATAAGTTAATTCATAGCCAGAATCGCGCAAATATCGTGCAACCACATCAAACACCACTAAAACACGAGCATGGCCTAAATGACAAAAATCGTACACAGTCATCCCACAAACGTACATACTCACTTTACCTTCTACGAGAGGTCTAAAAGGCTCTTTTTTCTTACTGAGACTGTTATAGATTTCCAACATTATTTTTACCAAATTTTAAGTGATTATAGTTGTGAAGCAAGTTCCAGACGGCGCTGCATCACTTCCTTGCTTAACAGTGCAAATACGTCCGCCATTTGTGGACCCCGTTGCCATTGATTATCCCAACCGTGTATCCCATTTTCGCCAGTTAACGCAGCTCGTAAGGGCATAAATAGATGCTTACCTTTACAACCAGTGGCAGTCCCCACCGCTTTGGAAAATTCCTTGAAGTTAGCAGGTTCTGATGACATACAGACTACTGCCTGCGTAAAAAAATCGGCACCACTATTAGTCATTACGTCAGCGGCAGCTGAATCAAACTGGCCTGAGTTCGAAAACAAGCTAGATGCCCATGACAGTGCATCTTGCGGCATCACTAAGTTGTCACGGACTGTTTTAATAAAAATATCTCGCGCATCATCAGCCACTAACGCATTGATCGAAATACCCTCAAGTTCAGAAATACTTATCCACTGCCAAACTTGTTTGTCGGTTAATCGCATCACCGCTTCTTTTTGCCAATGCATCAACTGTTCGGTTTGAAAACGGGCTGGGGCTTTACCTAGGTGCTTAATGTCAAACTCCTTGGCAAGGGTTGCTTCATCCATAAAGTCATCGTTAGCATAGTGATGACCTAGTCGTGCCAGATAGTTCAAGACACCGATAGGAATATAGCCTTTGTCTCGTAATTCAGCGACACTCATACTGCCATGACGTTTCGACAAAGGAGTTCCATCACTGCCTACAATTAGCGAAATATGGGCGTACTCTGGGATTCTGAGAGCAAGTGCTTCAAGTATCAACTTTTGTCGAGGAGTGTTCGTTAAATGATCCTCGCCACGAAACACATGCGTCACATTCATTAATGCATCATCCACAGCATTGCTAAAGAAAAATGCAGGCGCGCCTGTTGAACGACGAATAATAAAATCCCCAATATCACTGCATTCAAAATCTTGTTGACCACGAACGTGATCTTCAAACCCTATACGCCCTGAATGCGGGACTCGAAAACGTAAAGAAGGATTTAAGCCTTGGCCACACTTTTGCTCCACTTCTTCTGCTGATAAAGCCGCACAGGTCCCTGCATATCGAGGCGCATGACCCGCTGTACGCTGAGCTTTACGCGAGTAAGCCAACTCTTCTTGACTACAAAAACAAGGATAGGCTTTATCACTTTTAATAAGTTGAGTAAAATAGTCATCATAAATATCGTTACGCTGTGACTGAAAATACGGACCTTTATCATGTACCAAGGGGACAGGATTAGAGCCGACATCCTCAACGATTAAGCGATCAAATTTAGGTCCTTCCTGCCAATCAAGACCTAGCCACAACAGGTCTTGTTTAAGGGCATCGACATAAATAGCTTCGCTTCGCTCCTCATCCGTATCTTCAATACGCAATAAAAAGCTGCCTTGCTCAGATTGTGCGCACAGCCAGTTAAAAAGTGCTGTACGGACGTTACCAAGATGAATATAGCCGGTAGGGCTTGGTGCAAATCGTGTTTTCATTTATTTTTTCACTACTAGTATTAAAAATTTATAAAATATTCGATGAAAGCCATAATATATCAGTGTCAATAATGCTCTGGATATCGATTCTTCATTATCACTTTCGAAGCTGTTAGCCAAACCACTGCTGAAACAGTCACTCGCAAAATTTATAGTTATTTTTTTAGTCTATAAATATTGGTGTGAGACTGTCGATTATAGTCTATTTTACAAGCTCTCAGAAGTGTTAAAAACCCTTGAACTTGAGCATTAGTGCTATAATATAACGCTTCACGGCATCTAATTGCACTAAACCCGACACAGGAGTCGAAAATGATTTTTGATATGCAAACTACTATGGGAAATATCACACTGGAATTAAACGCAGAAAAAGCGCCAGAAACTGTGAAAAACTTTGCACAATATGTGGAAAATGGGTTTTATAACGGCACAATTTTTCACCGTGTAATTCCTAATTTCATGGTTCAGGGAGGAGGATTTGATACTGATATGAATCAAAAAGAAACTCTACCAGTCATTAAAAATGAAGCCAATAACGGCCTTAAAAATGATATTTATACCCTAGCAATGGCACGCACCAACGAACCACATTCAGCCAGCAGCCAGTTTTTTATTAACGTAAAAGACAATGAATTTTTGAACTTCAAGGAAGAGTCTCAGCAAGGCTGGGGATACTGTGTATTCGGTAAAGTCACTGCAGGCACCGAAATTGTGGATAAAATGGCAGCAGTACAAACCGGCAATAACGGAGGACATGGGGATGTTCCAGTAGAAAGTATTATTCTAGAGTCCATCACATTACATACTGATGAAACTGAAGAATCCAAGGAAGAGGCAGATAGTTGAGCCAAGACAGTAATCAATGTAGTTTATTTATCTCCGATCTTCATCTCGATCCAGAACGCAAAAATATTAATCAAATATTTTTTGAGTTTTTGGAAGGTCGCGCATTAAAAGCAGAAGCACTTTATATTCTGGGAGATTTATTTGAAGTGTGGATTGGAGATGATGACCTGACTGATTTTCATCAGCAGGTCATCGCTGCTTTTAGAAAATATAATAGCCAAGGCATTAAGTTATTTTTTATGCACGGTAATCGAGATTTTTTGCTAGGCGATGAATTTATCCAACAATGTGGCGCTCAATTACTGGAAGACCCTTTCATTCTCGACTTATATGGGCGAAAAACTCTTCTCTGTCATGGCGATACCTTATGTACATTAGATCAAGAATATCAAAAATTTCGCAAAACCATACGATCAGAACGCTGGGCTCACGAATTTTTGACTAAAAGTCTTGAGGAGCGTAGAAATATAGCTCTTGATCTGCGTCGTCAAAGCCGTGAAAAGAGTGAAAATAAAAGCCACAATATCATGGACGTCAATCAAAACGATGTTCTTGAATTGCTTGAGCTCACAGGCACAGAGTTTTTAATTCATGGACATACTCACCGACCCGCAGAACATATAATTGAAACCTCGTTTGGAGAAAGTAAGCGTTTGGTATTAAGTGACTGGTACCAAGCAGGACATTGCCTGGAAGTGTCTAGCGAGAGCTATCATGTGGAGGACTTTGTTTAAGAAAGTCGGCATTTATCAAACACACAGTGCTAAATTTTTACTGCTTTAGCTATAATATCACCCGATCAAAAAACCAATTTACAAAGTCACCACACTACGCATTCAATTAACGCTTATTTCGAATTTAATCTCTATTTTACTGCCTTTACTTAGCAGATTATGGTACCTGCCCCGCATTAAACTTACTGTACTTTTGGGGTAAAGAAAATAATGTGGGCGAAGTTTTCTGATTTTTCTTGTAATCCTGCAACATACTTTTCTTTCCTTTACTATTCGAACTTCGTACGATCAGCCCTCTTGATGTATGCAGTCCATGATCAAATATATGATAAGCCATAAAACAATTGTCACGCATATTAACCGGCGTTTTAAACAGATTACTCGCATGTTGACTGGCTAAAATAATACGATATTGCGTCAGTGCTTTTACAAAATCAGGTAAGGCACCTTTGACAGTAATACTGCTCTGACAAACTTTCCCTGCAACACGCACTTCAAATTCTTGCGCAGGCTTCCCTTCAAGCTTGAGACCCTTAGGTTGCTTCAACATCACTACCTTAGACACTAGTGCTGCAGGTCGCGTTATCTTTTTACTAGTATTTTTTATCACTAAAATAGATTCATTCTCTATCGAAATACTATAAATAATATCTTTTTTTCTGTCTAGTAATACAAAACCTGTTCCTGGCTTACCATCATCAATACGCATAAACTCTTTGTTGATAATATAACGAGTGACATAGGGATCTAACCCTTTTTCGGAATCTTGATAAATCACTACTGTCGATGATACAGAGATTTTTTTGGACTGCGGCATCGCACTCTTAACGGTACTCGTGTTACCTATTTTTTTAGTTTTGCTCAGTTTATTCTCTGAACTTGCTTTGTTTGTTTTATTGTCTGGACTTGCTTTTTTTTCTGTACTGACTTTACTAAGAGGCTGACTCGTGTTTCCTCTGACTATTGGTGTCACCACTAGTGTTATAGCCAGAGTGGCCAAACCAAATAATTTATTTTGTATATTCATTATTGTGCCTTAAATTAAAGTGTTCTTTGTATTGTAAAGATAGTCTAGTCCACACTGTCCTTCTTAATAAGTATATTAGTTGGCAAAGCTTCAGCCGTGTAAACACCAATTTTTTAGTCAACGGGCAGTCACGATTTCAGATAAACAATTTTGCCATCTTAGATCATCAGCACCATATATGGCGATAATATTCAGTAGACTCAACTCGATTCCTAATAATTGATTTGACTTATATTCTGATCAATGAGGCCAACAAAATCAATTAAATGGCTTAATTAAATCTTTAATTTCCTGCTCAGTAAACCCTGCTTCAATTCTTGCAGGGTAGTTTAGTGGCTCACGTAATGGCGCATTGTAATATTCCCGAATCAGCTCTCGAAAAGTTTTTATGGGGTCTAAAGCCCGTTGCTGACATAAATACTTATACCAATCATTGCCGATCTTAACATGAGCCACTTCTTCATGTAATATCAGCTCTAGAATCTCTACTGTTTTGAAATCTCCGACACTCTTTAAACGCTTGATAATTCCTGGTGTCACATCTAATCCACGTGCTTCGAGTACCCTAGGAACAAGCGCCATACGATGCAAGCTATCATGTTCAGTTCGACAAGCCATATCCCAGAGACCATTATGCGCAGGAAAATCACCATATTGATACCCTAAATCGTACAAACGATCGTTAAGCAGTTGGAAATGTTCTGACTCCTCTTTGGCCACCTTCATCCAGTCATTATAATAAGCACTAGGAAAATCACGAAAACGATACAAAGCATCCAGCGCCAAGTTAATCGCATTAAATTCAATATGGCAAATTGCATGAATAAAAGCAGCCCGCCCTTCCTCTGTACCGAATGAACGTTTAGGCACTTGTTGCTGCTGGACTAGTATTGGCTTATCAGGTCTTCCAGGTTGTGGTATCGATTTTATCTGGGTTTGGGTTTGACTATAGACTTGAGCCTGAGCATTCGATTTTTTTCCTACTAGCTCACTCTCAGAGGAAGGTGGTATAACATCTAATAGACCATTTTCAGTTAAGGCTACAGTAGCCTTAACTTTCATGTCAATATTACTATGCATCAAACAAGCATAAACTGATTCAAAGAAATCTTTATTCTGCATACATACATTCGCTTGTAGAGTTGATACTCGCAGTTATCCAAGATACTGTAAGCAATATTATCATTGAAAACTCATTATAGCATTTAACAATCTGGAATAAGTATGACTAGAACTATAGAAGCAATCAAGAAACTAAAGCGATTACGAGTTATTGGCTTTGATGGCGCTCCTTTCTCAAAGCAAAGAGGATCGCCTGTCAATATTACTGGCATAGTATGCTCCAACACCCGTTTTGAAGGAATGTTATACAACGAAGTCCGTAAAGATGGCACTGATGCCACTCACAAATCAATTGAGGCCACCACTAATAGTAAGTTTCACTCTCAACTACATGCTGTAATACTAGACTCGGCCCTTAAGAAACGAGTTTGCGCTTGCCATGTGACCAAGCCAATGCATATACCCTATTACTCAAGCCACTTGCTATGGCAGTATTACTAGAGCGACAATCATAGTGAACTCAATCAACACTAGAATATAGGGGCTTTATGCTTAAATAACACTATAAATATCGAGCGCTATTGATAAGACACTATTGATAGGACACGATCTATAGTGCAACAGTTAAGGCAGTTTAATTCCAATATACAGGTCCATGACGTTAGTACCAGTTGGACCGCTTGAGATCAGGTCAGCAGTCGCTTCTAAAAAGATGCCGGCATCTGCCCGCCTAAGGTGATCCATGGGCTCTAAACCTTGAATCAAACCACGCTCACACGTTTCGCCATCAACCATTGCACCTGCATCTGTGCCCGGCCCATCCGTGCCATCAGTACCAATAGCCATAAATATAATATCATTACATCCTGCGATTTCAGACGCAACGGCTAGCGCTATACTTTGATTACGACCACCTTGTCCTGGATTTTTTGGCAAGGCCACAGTCACTTCTCCCCCAGAAATCATCACTCCAGGAGTCATTGCCTTTAAAGTAGAAGCGATTATTTTTGCCGAAGAAGTTAGCTCACCGTATAAAGTTGGACAATGATGTAATGCAAGTCCCTGAGACGCTACAAAATCAGACGCTGCTTGAAGTGCTTCACCAAGGCATGCTACTATTTTATGAGTCACTCGCCCTACTCGCTTTTTTCCATCCGAGTCCTGTCGCACAACTTGTTCTGCTGTATAGCATTGATCAAAGACTTTTTTGATACTTTGATTTCGACCTTCATTGCCTTGATGTAATAGTGCAAGTATGTCCGCAGGCAACTGCTTCAAAAGAAGACCCGAATCACCTTTTGGTGGCAAAGAACTTTCTTGACGGAGACTTGCACTAGAAATTTGTAACGACATATTATCAAGTGACAATATTGCTGCCATATTCAATTGAGATTGTTTTGGTTCAGTCACTAGACCAGAACCGATAACATTGATGTCATCCCCTTGAACATCAGATATGTAAAGTGCCGTGATTTTTCTAGCGCAAACATAATTTAATAAACCACCACCTTTTATTAACGACATCTGCTGCCGTAACTCATTCATCACTTCAATGGCTAGACCACTAGTCAGTAAATATTGGTTCAGCTGTTGTAATTCTTGTAGTGAGACTGTTTCTGGCAAAAGCTCTACCAAAGAGGAGGCTCCCCCTGATAGTAAAAATAATAAATGGGTGCCAATGGGAAGATTTTGTAAAATATTAACTAAGGTGTGCCCGGCCTCTAGACTACGTTGATCTGGAATGGGGTGAGCGCTTTCTATCATCACAAACGAATTACCCATGTGAGTGACCAAAGGCTTACTAGGCAAGTGACCGTCCTTGGTGATTAAGATGCCACCTGTTAGCTGGCAGTGATCAGCACAGTCAAATCTCGTGATTGCTCCTGAGGCCATCGCAGTCGCAGCTTTTCCAATAGCCACTACATAAATGTCTCCAGTCACTGAGGCCTGCGTTAAATAGCTTTCAACAACCGTGTCTCCACGAACAGCATTCATTGCTGAATCATAAATATCAAAAAGACCTTTACGCTCTTGATACTTATTCATTAACTTTTATCATATTCTGATATCTTCAATAATATCTTGTACATCTTCTAAGCCGACAGCAATTCTCACCAAACCCTCGACTATTCCCGCAGCCTGTTTCTGCTCAGTAGTCAATCGTCCATGCGTAGTCGTAGCAGGGTGTGTAATAGTGGTTCTGGTATCGCCAAGATTAGCCGTGATGGACATTAATTTAGTATGGTCAATTAATTTCCAGGCAGCTTCTTGTCCTCCTTCTACTTCAAATGACACGATTCCGCCAAAATATTTCATTTGTGATTTTGCCAGAGCATGTTGTGGATGAGTCTCAAGGCCTGAATAATGCACTACTTTAATTCCCTTTTGAACATTTAACCACTGAGCCAGAGTCAAAGCATTAGCACAATGCGCCTTCATCCGTAATGACAAAGTCTCTAAACCCTTAAGAAACACCCACGCATTAAACGGGCTCAGCGATGGTCCTGCAGTACGAATAATCCCATAGATGTCATTGCCTACAATCTCTTCTGAACCCACTACTGCCCCGCCGATACAACGCCCTTGTCCATCAAGATACTTAGTCGCAGAATGAACGACCAGATCAGCTCCTAAATCCAAAGGCTTTTGCAATGCAGGAGAGCAAAAACAATTATCGACCACCAATAAAGTATCTTTTACATGCGCGATATCTGCTAAACGTTTGATATCAGTGATTTCAGCGAGTGGATTAGAAGGCGTTTCAAGAAACAAAAAACGCGTTTTTGCATTTATTGCCTGCTCCCATCCTTCATAGTCACTTTGACCTACATAAGTCACCGAAATATTAAACTTAGCGATAATATTATTGAAAAGTAATACCGTGCTACCGAAAATATTGCGAGAACAGACTATGTGATCCCCCTGCTTTAATAGACCTAGGCAAATGGCGAGGATAGCTGCCATTCCTGAACCTGTCGCAACACAACGCTCACCATTTTCCAGAGCAGCAAGACGCTCCTCAAAAGTACGCACTGTTGGATTCGTAAAACGCGAATAAATATTCCCTTGCCGCTCCCCACTGAAAGTGGCAGCCGCTTCAGCAGCACTCGCATAGACATAGCTAGAGGTCATAAAAATTGGTTCAGAATGTTCATTTTCAGCACTACGTATTTGTCCTGCACGAACGGCTAGTGTGTCGGGTCTATAGTTGTCAGTCATCATTTTCACCTGATAGTAAAGTCTTAGAGATTGTTGCAGGCAATAAAAAAGCCCGCTTCTAAAGCAGGCTTTTAAAATTTCGCAGCCACGCTTTAGCAGTATTTTTTTAGCGCCCGCAAGCTGAAATCAAATCGGCGCATAAGTAATAAGCTATAGACTAATAAAGACTTTAGCTAAAGTCAAGGCCACTCACTGCAATAAATTTAGTCAGGCCAATGATCCTTAAAATTTGAAATAACTAGCTGAAGTCACAATAGGAAGACAACATTCAGTATTAATATCACCCTATTAAACAGCTTTTATCTTCTGTTGATTATGCCTTAGATCTCTTTTTTGATCTTGGTCTCTGTCTGGGTCCCAAAAGCTAATCCATATAACACAGGCTAAAATAATTATTAGCAAGGGTATCACTCCTACATTAACCGTTTGCCACCCATACAGATGCTGCAATGCGCCAGCAGATAAAGAGGCGATTGATACAGTGGCAAATACAATAAAATCATTAAAGGCTTGTGCTTTACCTCTTTCGCTAGGACGATAAGTTTGAGTGAGTAAGCTTGTTGCACCAGTAAAGGTAAAATTCCAACTTAATCCTAATAAAACCAATGCACTCCAATAATGCCAAACACTCTCTCCAAACTGATTGACCACGACACAACAAAGTCCTAATAAGCCTCCAATAAACATTATCTTATAGACGCCAAATCGGTTGATCAGAGTGCCTGTAAAAAAAGAAGGCACAAACATTGCCAGCATATGCCACTGAATTACAAAAGGAATAGTAGTACGAACTGCTTGAGAAGTATGGCCCATTGCCGGTGGAGTGGCTGTCATTATAAAAGACATGACTCCGTAACCAAACATCCCGCAGATTACAGCCACACTATATTTCGGTTGCCTGATAATCGTTTTAAGGGAGCGTGCAGGCTTTGCTTGTAAGTGATTACTCACCTCTGTGTCTTTGGCGATGATTGAACTATCGGTGATTGCTATTTTGTTTGCGGGCAACTTTAAGAAAGACATTAATATGAATATGATACAATACCCTGCGATCAAAGAAGCATACCCCCCCGCATAGGTTGCGCCGGGAATCGCTTCTTTAAAGTTAGAGGCTAAACTTGCGCCTAAGAAAGCTGCTAGAATCCCTCCCGCCAATACATAAGCGATCGCATTACTTTTGAATTTCTTGCTCACTATATCGGCTGCTGTAAACCGAAAAAAATTTCCAAAGCCGTTAAATATACCCATTAAAGTAGTGCCGCACACAAACAACCAAAAACTTTTACTAATGATTGCCCAAGTCGCTAATCCCGCTCCAGCAACACCAAACAAACTCGCCCAAACAAAACCAGTTTTACGACCATATTTTTCCATAAACAAAGAAGCGGGAATACTAGTAAAAGTAATTGCGACAAACAAAGCGGCAACGGGCAAAGTAATTAACAACTGATTGGGCGCCAAAATTTTACCCACCTCTGCAGAGGTAATAATAACCACTGACATTGCAGAGACCATTAATGCTTGGCCACCTGCCAATAAAATAACGTTACGAAAATCCATCAAGTTAATCCATTCATTGTTTACAGATAATATTATACATTGATACCAAGAAACTAAAATATCAGGATATCGCGTACTCTATTAGTGGGGGCTTTAAATAACGATCACTTTGAGTATCCGCACATAGAGAGATCACTAAGTACCTAACACTCAATGAAAATACTCACGCCTTAGTAGGGCTATTAGTGAGACATAGAGGTAGCTGACGTGATACAAAAATTCCTAACACCTTTGCTCGCTAGTGGGATAGCAAGAATCAGCTTACTATTAACATAGCACTACATAAACATAGCACTGAAAAACATCACATTATTCACTTATCGTGCATTATGCATATCGATTAGTTCTGCTTCTGTTGTAGCACTCACTTCGTTTTCACGACTATCTTTTGCACTATCACTACGCAATAAGTCGAGTTGTTTTAAGTAAGTTTCACTAATATCGCCAGTGACATAATTACCACTAAATACTGAATCATCAAACTTTTGAACTTTTTCACTCCACTTTTTGACTGCGCTTTTCAAATCATCAAGGTTTTGATACACCAACCAGTCAGAGCCAATCGCTTCATTAATTTCAGGAATACTTCGATTATGTGCTACTAACTCGTTGGGGCTCGGCATATCAATTCCATACACATTAGGATAAGCGACCGGTGGCGCTGCGGAAGCAAAGTACACTTTTCGTGCGCCTGCGTCTCTTGCCATTTGTATAATCTGACGTGAAGTGGTTCCGCGGACAATCGAGTCATCCACTAATAAAACATTTTTGTCTTTAAATTCAAGTTCGATAGCATTAAGTTTTTGGCGTACAGATTTTTTTCGCTCGACTTGACCGGGCATAATAAACGTTCGACCGATATAACGATTTTTAATAAAACCTTCTCGATATTTTAACCCTAACAAATTGGCTAACTGCAAGGCAGAGGTTCGACTAGTATCAGGAATTGGAATCACGACATCAATATCATGCTCAGGGTGTTCTTTACGAATACGAGCAGCAAGCTTCTCTCCCATACGTAAGCGAGCTTTGTATACTGAGATATTATCAATAATTGAATCCGGCCGCGCAAAATAAACAAACTCAAATAAACAAGGCGCATACTCTACTTTTTCTGCACACTGCATGGTATGAATATTACCTTTCAGATCAATAAACACTGCTTCACCAGGCTCTATATCACGAATCAGTTCAAAGCCAACCATGTCTAACGCAACACTTTCAGAGGCAATCATATAATCTGTCCCCTGCTCTGTTATGCGCTTTCCAAAGACAACAGGCCGAATACCATGGGGATCACGAAAACCAACAATACCCTGCCCAGCAATCATAGTGACCACAGCATATCCCCCTTTACAGCGGCGGTGTACACCTGCAACAGCAGAAAAAACTTCTTTTTCAGTAATAGTATATTTTTTTTGACAACCCAGCTCATGCGCAAATACGTTGAGTAATATTTCAGAATCAGAATCAGTATTAATGTGTCTTAAATCTTCATGAAAAAGATCACGTTTTAGCTCACCGGCATTGGTTAAATTACCGTTATGCGCCAGGGATATACCGTACGGTGAATTAACATAAAAAGGCTGAGCCTCGGCAGAACTGGAGCGACCTGCGGTTGGATATCGAACATGACCGATTCCAATATTACCTTTTAGACGTAGCATATGTTCGGTACGAAACACATCTCGTGCAAGACCATTTTCTTTACGTAAATATAAGCGACCATTATCACAAGTCATGATACCGGCTGCATCTTGACCTCGGTGTTGTAACACAGTTAATGCTTCATAAATATCCTGATTAACTGCTCGCGAAGAAACCATGCCCACTATACCGCACATATTAAACCTCTAAAATTAATAACAGTCCTAGAATCGGGACTCTAATGATAATTATACGGCATGCCGGGCAAGTTTGGTAATTAAGGATGACAGAGAACAAACTTATTAAGTTAGGAGTTGCTGCACAATCTATCAAAACATAGGGTGTAGCGTCGTAAAAGCATACAATTAATGCCAGTACTGAAAATCAATTTGATACGCTGTATTATTTTTAGCATCACAGTAGAGGGTATATAATTCTTGGTGGTTAAGTTCGTTGCTGTATTCTATCAAGAACGATCATTTAATGAGTATTGACTCAAATGCTTACTGCACTGATCAATATTGTTACAGGATTTTTTTAACCAGCCTGCCAACTCATGAAAATGACCTAAAAAATTTGATTCTTTCCACCATTTTTCTTTGGGTAATTCAGTTTCCTTTGCCAGCACCACTAGCACAGCAACAATCAATAGGCCACGCGCCATCCCGAAAAAAATGCCTAACATTCGATCGGTTCCGCTCAAACCACTTTGCTTAACGACCACATTTAATAGGCGATTGATAATGGCTCCAGCAATAAGGGTACCTAAAAACAAGAGCGCAAAAGCCGTCACTACTCTGATCGATGACGATTCAATTGAGGTAAGAAGCTTGGCATCTAAAGGGCTGTAATATGATACAGCGACCCATATTGCCAGTATCCATATTACTAAAGACATGGCTTCCTTAACAAAACCACGCATAATACTAATTAGTACTGACACGACCAAAATAGTCAATATGATTATATCGATAATACCCATCAGATTAACCCACCTAGATTTAATTCCACAATACTATCCTATTGGCATTTGCCTCTAGCAAGCTAGCTAAATTTATTTATGTGGCAGAAGTCGGCGTTAGCATCAGTCTCATTGTTGAGTACTGCACTACATCAATTACTCTCGCCTAGTCTTGCAATCAACTTAAATAAACTTCAACTACCCTCTAGTTCCCTATACTTACTGTTCAATCGAGGTACAAATAGTGTATTACAACATGCTCTTAAACGTTGTAGAACTGATTAAGATTTAATTTTTGTGTCCAGTGATATAGCCATTAAGTCTAATTTTTTCGCGTAACTTTGCCAATATTGCTTTTGCTTTTGAATGACTTTTCTCAGGACCAATACGTACCCGGTAAATCGCTTGGCGACGTTTACTCGAACGAGTTTGGAGAATATAAGCCTTAAACCCTGCTTTATTAAGTTTACGTTTTAGAGTGCGAGCATTGCCTGGGCTTTTAAAACTTGCAATTTGCACAGACCAAACTTTGATTGCAGAATAAATACTTCGACGTTTATTTGGCCTAGAATTAATTGTTTTTGGGTTTTTTTTCAAAACAGCAAAACTTGCTCGTTTCATCACTGATGATGAAGCTTTGGCAATCTTGACAGACGCCGGTGATTTTTCTGTCTTACTTAAGATTTGTGAATGGGTTCGAAAATTATTATTGACCTGCGCAAATTTAGCCTGCGCTCCGTTCAGTAATTGCGGACTGGCTACTAGTTTTGACATCGCTTTAGCCGCTTGTGAATTTATGGAAGGTACAGCAATTACCATAAATTTATTGTTGCTAATATTTTTTGTAGGGGGAATATTGTGACTTGCCACGTTCACATTTTGCCGCACATGGGTTTTTAGATAGTGAGGTTCATGAGGAATGTCCGGCACTAAATGTTTGCCTGCCCCATCCAATATCATTGGAATAAGAACCACAGCTAACGCTATTATCACTGCTGCACCCACTAGGCGCTGTTTTAGCATCAGTTCCACATCATACTCCCTGCCACTCTATCAATTCAGCAAATTACTATTACAAAAACTACTTTAGATGATAAGTAATTGTAATATAAAAACTTATCAAAATATACGACTTTGGCGGCCGGCTAACATATTTACTTGGCAAAATATACCGCCTGATATAAAGACATCACTTTTGCCACCAATATAAAAGAACCAAAAACTACTACCCTGTCTCCTACAACAGACTCAGACACAATGGCTTCTAGTGCAGCGTTTATGTCTCTAAATAAATAAGTAGTTTGAAAGTTCTGATTAGTATTATGCAACTTTAGTGCCTCAAACTCTGACTCAATTGTCTCAAAAGAACGGCCCCGCGCAGCCTCTATAGGACACACAAACCACTGCTCGATACTATCAGTAATAACTTCCATGATATTTAGCATGTCTTTATCTTGCAACACGCTAAACAATGCTCTAGTCGTCCCACTACACGACATATCTCGTAAGTTGTCAGCTAAAGCCTGAGTGCTATCAATATTATGTGCGACATCAAATACCCAAGTCACCGGACCTGGGATCACCTCAAATCGCCCCACCACTTTTGCCGCTTGTAAGCCTATGCGAATTGCGTCAATTGGCACAGGATGCTGTTGATATAAACGCATTACCATTGCAATCACACTGGCTGAATTGTGCAATTGCTTTGCGCCGCGCATAATAGGAAACGGAAGTGAATGTAGAGGTTTTGTCTCTGAATACAATACTGAATTGGGTATCCAACTCCAAGCGAGCTCACTAGACTGAATTAAATAGTCCTGCTCAGCTAAGCAGATACTCAGATTAAGTTGCTGCGCTTTAATCTTAACTGATTCTGGTGGGGACGGATCAGCACAGACCAGTACCTGTCCTGCCCTCATGACTCCAGCTTTTTCGGCACCAATGAGTTCACGTGTAGCTCCCAACCAATCGACATGATCAATGCCAATAGACGTTAGCAGAACTGCATGTGCATCAATAATATTCACTGCATCAAGACGCCCCCCCAGACCTACCTCAAGCAAGACAATATCAAGTGAGTGACTACTGAATATATCAAGTGCTGCTAACGTAGCAAATTCAAAATAGGTGAGACTAATTTCTTCCCTGGCTAAATCAATCCGCTGAAAGGCATGACATATTTTCTGTTCAGACACCGCTTCGCCGTTTACGCGAATACGCTCTGTATATGAATGTAAATGGGGGGAAGTAAAGCTACCGACTTTATAACCTGCAGCAGTATAAATTGCTTCTAAATAAGCAATCGAAGAACCTTTACCGTTAGTGCCTGCAACTGTAATAATCGTATCAGCTAAAGGCAATGCCCCTAATGCTAACCAGACCTGCTGAACCCTCTCAAGACCAAGCTCTATTTCAGCAGGATGTAATAATTGCTGCCAATCCAGCCATTGGTCGAGAGAACTAAACTTTTGAGTGTTGACAGTTATACCTGCAATCAATGATAGAGTGACTTACTCGTTCACCTGATCCTGTTGCTTTTCTTCTTCTTTTGTCTCAGTCTCTTCATTTTCTTCCAGTTGTTCCAACACTGGATCGGCATTAGGTCTGCTTCGATGCAATAACATGGAGATAAGCGAGGACACTGTTTGTCGCATCTCACGCCGGTCTATAATCATATCAATTGCGCCATGCTCCACTAAAAACTCGCTACGCTGAAACCCTTCAGGTAACGTTTCACGCACTGTTTGTTCAATCACTCGTGGTCCTGCAAAACCAATTAAGGCATTCGGTTCACCAATATTGATATCTCCCAACATCGCAAGACTGGCGGACACTCCGCCCATAGTCGGGTCAGTCAACACGGAAATATACGGCACGCCTTGTTTTGCTAAGCGGGCTAGCGCTGCACTGGTTTTCGACATCTGCATTAACGAAATCAATGCTTCTTGCATGCGTGCTCCGCCACTGGCTGAAAAGCAAATTAATGGCATATTGTATTCAAGGCATAAATTGACTCCACGTACAAAACGTTCGCCAACAACAGACCCCATCGAACCGCCCATAAAAGCGAATTCAAACGCAGCAGCGACCACAGGGATATCATTCATTTTTCCACGCATCACGACCAGAGCATCTTTTTCTGATGTGTTTTTTTGCGCCTGAGTTATGCGGTCTTTATAACGCTTACTGTCTTTAAATTTTAGAATATCAATGGGCTCCAAAGTTTCACCCACTTCTTCACGGTTACCCTCGTCCAGAAATATATCAAGACGGCGGCGTGCGTTAATTCGAATATGATGATTACACTTCGGACAGACATCAAGATTGCGTTCAAGATCAGCTCGATATAACACTGAGTTACAAGCCGGACATTTAGTCCATAAACCTTCAGGAACACTGCGTGATCCTCCCTGGGTTTTAATCCGGGAGGGCATTAATTTTTTAAACCAGTTGCTCATAACGTATTAGTCTACCTGTATTCTTTGTATTATTTTTTAAAACTGACAATGTTATTTATTCACTTATTATCTATGCCACTACGCAGGGAAGTGACCAGTGTATTTATTTGTTGATGCATCATCACACTGTCGTTAGCATTATTTCCCACCAGCTTTACAATAGCACTTCCTACCACTACTGCATCAGCTATTTTAGCTACCTCTGCTGCACTATGAGCATCATTAATTCCAAACCCTACCCCTACAGGTATTGTGGAATATTGCTTGATCTGTGCCACTCGCTCCTTCACTGAAGCAACGTCAATCTCGTTAGTGCCTGTGACACCTTTAATTGACACATAATAAACAAACCCTCTTGATTTCTTACATATCGCCTCAATACGCTGATCAGTACTAGTGGGCGCAACCAAAAACACTGGATCAATATTTCTAGCATCCATATCTGAACAAAAAACTTCGGCTTCTTCAGGTGGAAGATCCACAATCAAAACTCCATCAACCCCTGCACTTGATGCAAGCTCCGCAAACTTTGAATATCCTAGCACTTCCACAGGATTAAGATAACCCATTAATATTATGGGAGTTTTTTGATCTTTTTCTCTGAACTGGCGCACTATATCAAAGATTTGTAGCAAATTAATTCTATGCTTCAAAGCCCTTTCACAAGCCGCTTGAATAATGGGCCCTTCAGCCGCCGGATCAGAAAAAGGTACACCCAATTCAATAATATCCGCGCCAGCCTCAACTAAAACGTGTAGTAACGGTAAAGTAGCATTTGGCTCTGGGTCTCCAGCAGTAATAAATGTCACTAATGCTGTTTTTGACTGCTCTGCAAGAACGTTAAATGTGGTCTCTATTCTACTCATGTATTTTAATTTTTTCCGTATTTATTTATCAAAATCAACCGGGACTGCGACGACTCAACTCATTGATTAAACCACAATTCCATCCAATGCAGCCACCGTATGAATATCTTTATCCCCACGTCCAGATAAACACACAACAATCACTTCATCTTTCTTCATCTCTGGTGCAGTTTTACTGACTTGCGCCAATGCATGACTTGATTCCAGCGCTGGAATAATACCTTCGATTCTTGTCAGATCATGAAATGCTTGCAGCGCTTCTTCATCTGTCACCGCTGTATAGTTTGCCCGCCCAATATCTTTAAGCCAGGAATGTTCAGGGCCTACTCCAGGATAATCCAGGCCAGCTGAAATAGAATGCGTTTCTATAATTTGGCCATTTTCGTCAGCCATTAAATACGTGCGATTACCGTGCAACACTCCCGCTTTTCCTGCACATAAAGGCGCAGCATGCTGGCCTGTCTCAATCCCATGACCTGCTGCCTCAACCCCAATAATATCCACTGACTTATCATCCAGAAAGGGATAAAACAAACCAATCGCATTAGAGCCGCCGCCAACACAAGCAATAATTTTATCCGGTAGTTTGCCTGCTTGTGTAAGACATTGGGATCTTGCTTCACGACCTATAATAGCCTGAAAATCTCTTACCATTTTGGGGTAAGGGTGAGGGCCTGCAACTGTTCCAATAATATAAAAAGTATTGTCAACGTTAGTCACCCAGTCACGCAAGGCTTCGTTTAAAGCATCTTTAAGCGTTTTAGAACCCGAAGAAACAGGCACCACTGTCGCGCCTAGTAATTTCATACGGTAGACATTCATCGCTTGACGCTTAATGTCCTCCTCTCCCATATAAACTACACATTCCATCCCAAAACGTGCGGCCACTGTCGCACTCGCCACTCCATGCTGACCCGCTCCTGTTTCTGCAATGATTCGAGTCTTACCTAATTTTTTAGCGAGCAATGCCTGTCCTACTGTATTATTAATTTTATGCGCACCAGTATGATTAAGGTCTTCTCGTTTAAGATAAATCTGCGCTCCGCCTAATGTATCTGACCAGGCTTTAGCATGATATAAGGGCGAAGGTCGTCCGACATAATGCGTAAGGTCCCTATCCAGTTCACGCATAAAATCTTCGTCCTGACTAAATTGTTGCCATGCATTACGTAGATCTTCTAAGGCAGCCATCAAGGTTTCAGGAACAAACAAGCCGCCATAAATACCAAAGTGGCCTTGTTCATCAGGCATGCTGCTAAAATTAATTGAATCAGTATCCTGCGTTAACATTTGCTACACCTTCTATAAATTCTTTAATCAATAATTCATTTTTGACACCTGGCGAGCTTTCAACACCAGAACTTACATCGACCGCCCAGGGTCCTATGGCTTGTATTGCCTGAGACACATTCGCTGGATTCAAGCCCCCTGCTAAAACAATGGGGATATTCTTAAGAGTTTCCGAATCATTGGACAGTGATTGTGAGTTTTCATTGAGGAGTAGTTGCCAATCAAATGACTGACCTGTTCCACCATAAGTATCAAGGTGATAACTATCCACCAATAATGACTGCGCACTCTGATATTGCTTGATTGCAGAAGGCAAGCTTTGCTCATCCTGAATTCGTATCGCTTTTACATATGCCTGCTCAGCTGCCTCACAATCGGCAAGTGACTCATCACCATGAAATTGTAGTAAGTCCAGCCCCAACTGTTGACTAATGCGCTTAACTTGCTCCGTCGACTCATTCACAAACAAACCGACTACTGTAACATAAGGCGGTAAACATTTAATAATGGCCTGTGCTTGCTCAGGATCAATGTAACGAGGGCTTTTTTTATAGAAAACCAGTCCTATTGCATCAGCACCATAATGTGCCGATGTAAGCGCATCTTCACGCCGGGTAATACCACATATTTTCACACGAGTTCGCAATGTATTTATCTATTAATCAATAAGTTACGATAATTTCTTTAGATAATTCACGAATATTAATTGTTTCGTAACGATCACCTAAAACCAAGACGTAATTTTAACATAAATCATTGAAATTAGACTTATAAATTTAAGAAGACCGGGATAAGTGGGATCGTTTTCGATTTGCTTTCGATGCTAAATTCATCAAAGTAATAAAAATCTGTTAATATGAAAAAAACGGAGCCGACTAAGCTCCGTTTTCTATTGTATTGCAATAAATTATCTTATCTACTACAGCTTAAGCGACCATTATGATTCCCAATATCACCGTGGCAACCTCTGTAATTATGAAGTTTGCTATGGTGCCAACGTCCATGATTGTTTCGGCATGAGGCACTAAGATTGCCATGTCTCACATGTACATTTCGACAACTATGTTTGTAACTACCACGAGGGATATGCGAAACGGGTGCATGATGCTCAACTCGACGTCTTGCGCAGTAGAGTCTGCCTCTCGAATTACGAATATCACCATGACATTTTCTATAATTATGCAACTTAGTATAACCATAGTGTCCATGACCATCATTGCAACGAGCGGTCAAATGATGCCCTTTGATATGAATAGTTCGACAACTTTGTCTATAACTACCGTCTGGGATATGAACCACTGGAGCAGGATGATGAGTGGTTCGTGCAACACAACGTAAATGACCATTATGGTTGGCTATATCACCGTGACAACGACGAAACCTTTTATATTTGCTGTGTATCCAATGCCCACTATGATTTCTACAAGTGGCGTATAAATTAAAGTTGACTAGATGATGCCTCTTTACATGAATATTTTTACAACTCCTACGATAACTACCGTGAGGCGCACTGACTGACGAGCGCTTAGCAATCGTTGAATCTGCCAATGTTTGGAAACTGGCTAATAATATCGATAAAGCAAAAACCAGTAGGCTTAAACTGATCATAAATTTTTTGGAGCTCTCTTGATTAATAATGTTTTTCATATCATTTTCTCGATTTTTATAATTGATCCATAAACTCTGCATAAATGCTATAAAACAAACAAGCACCTGTACAATAATTGATCTATTTCTAACACCAATGAGTAACACATCAAAAGTATAGTCTGATCCAAAATATAAATAAAGTAATAGTCTACCCAAGCAAGCTGAAAGAATATCGAATAAAGTGAAGAAATAAGTAGCACTAGCACCTAAGCCGTGAGCTAAATAGTCAACTCGATGAGCGGAGGTGCCGTAGGGATATTAAAATGTGGTGGATAATCTACAGCGACCATAAAGAGTCCGTTCGCGGGTGCTGTCACACCTGCTTTTTTTCTATCTTTGGATTGCAATACTTGCTGGCACCAATCTATTTCGCGTTCACCGCTACCAATCGGAATCAACACGCCGATAATATTGCGAACCATATGATGCAAAAAAGCGTTAGCTTTGATATCCATAAAAATATATTGCTGCTTCCTGCTTATATTAATTCGCTCAATGGTCCTAATGCTGGTTTTTGCCTGACAAGCTGATGCACGAAGAGCATTAAAATCATTACGTCCAACTAATGATTGTGCCGCTTCCTGCATACGTTCATGGTCCAAAGGATAATGAATCCAACTACACTGTTGTTGAAAAATGGCCGGACGACTAATACTGTTTACTATAATATAACGATAGCTACGAGCAGTAGCACTAAAACGAGCATGAAAGTCTTCATCCACTTTTATGGCCCAAATTACACTTATATCTTTTGGCAGATTAGCATTAGTGCCAAGTAGCCAGCTACGCTCATCACGCAAACTTTCGCTATCAAAGTGTATGACTTGTGCCTGTGCATGCACACCGGTATCGGTGCGACCAGCACATTGTACTGTGACAGGGTGATTAGCAACACAACTCACCGCTTCTTCTAATGCTTGTTGCACTGACACTAAATCTGTCAGTCTTTGCCAGCCATGATAGTGGCTACCGTTATATTCTATTCCCATCGCAATACGCATAAGTTATTCTTTTAAAATTATCATGAATCACCCTTTAGGTAATTTTTTGTGGTTCAAGTACAGCGCCAATATAAATTTAACTCTATCAACAAAAACTCTATAAATACACGAAAACTAGTTCATAAATGAGTGCTACCCCCAACGGATATGCCCATTCATACCAGCGTGGGTATGCTAAAGGCTTAAAAATAATTGCCTTAGACAATTCAGTGAACGAAGACTCATTAATCATTTTCTGCAAAACAGTCACCATTCTATCGATAGGGCCCATACCCGAGTCACACTGCTGATTAATTTTTTCCACTTTACCCTGTAATTTGTCGACATACTCAAAGGTCAATAATAAACGCAGTACCAACTTATCTCTTAAGCCTGACTTAAACTGCAACGGCCAACAAAGTGAGTGTAAACCTGCCACTATTTTCTCTCGCGAAGACTTATTATGCAAAATAAAGACTAGAGTAAAAATATCGATTAATATTAAGACACGCATTAACCCACTACGAAACCCCTCAAATGAAGGCGACCAATAAGCTGTGGGCCAAACAGCCTCTCCTGGTGTAAACCCAATATATAAAACCGTAATTGACAACCAAAACCAGCGTAAACGCCACAAGAGTGTTCGCCATTTTGAAAACCCCTGGTTGACAAAAAACAGTGCAAAGATACATAGACAAAAAGTTATTAGGGAGGCAGGAAGAGTGACACTCAATGAAAGTGAAATTGCACAAATAATAAAAGAAATAATACTAATTAACGGATGCATAAAATTTTATTGATCGTATGGGGATTCCCAGTCAAACCAGGAGAGGGATAAAAAAAGGGGCCTAAAAGGCCCCTTTAGGCAGTCAATGTCATTAATTAACCGCTAGCCATTTGTTGCATTAATTCTTCTGCTTCGCCCTTTTGCTGATCAGTGCCTTCTTCAAGAACCTCATCAAGAATACTACGAGCCCCTTCAGGGTCACCCATATCAATATAGGCTTTGGCTAAATCCAATTTAGTCCCAACCTCATCAACATCTGACATTAATGTACTATCTGAATCATAGGGATCAAGATCATTGTCGGTTGATGACAATAAATCAGAAGCATCCCCCATATCAAACGACACCACATTTTCAGTATTAGCAAAATCAGATTCAGCGTTCATATCATTTTCAATCGCAGCCAACTCTGATTCTAAACTGGACGTAATATTATTAGCTGCAGTACTTCCACCGCCGCCTATGTCGTCGAAGTCAAAATCAAGATCAAAGTCTTGCCCTGCCGCCTGTGCAGTTGCTGGAGGTATCGCCGCTGCTGGTGTACTTCCATCAGAAAACAAAGCATGCCCAGGACTTAATTCTCGTCCCATTTCGACCACTTTATCCCACATTGGATCAGCTTGACCGCCTAACATATCAGACAATGTGCTAGCTTCGTACTCAAATGCCTCGCGATTTTTAGCACCATGATAAATATCTAAAAGCTTGTAACGCAAATCAAGCCGATTTGGCTCTGCTTGCATTGATTCCTTAATTAACATTTCAGCCGCTTCATATTTACCGTAGGCATAGAAAACATCAGCCTCGGTTAATGGATCAGACTCACCATTATTTTGCGTACTATCCATATTACTAACGACAAAATCACTTAAGTAGGATGACTGTGAAGCACCCCCTGCATCTACCACCATCGAATCAGCTTCTGGGGCTGCTTTTGCCACTGCAACAGTTTTTGACTCAGCTTGTTGTGGTGCTGGTTGAGAAATTTCTGCTGCCTGCTCATCTTCAAAATCAAGAATAGATTCATGAAAGTCATTTTTGGAACGTCTTATCTGGCGTAAAATTAAGAACAATAAGATCAGAGTAAACAATACTCCACCACCCACCAAGGCGGCCATCATTGGATTCTCTTTTAAATAGTTCATCCAAGACGCATATTTGGTTTTGACCATTGCCATAAATCCGGCACTGGCGACTTCTTGTTTAAACGGCGTTGACACATTTTTACCCTTATTCTCTAACGCCGCCAAGTTAACTTTTTTAAACCCTGCTACTGCAAAACAATTACGATCATGGTTATCTTTACAATAATCTTTAATCGCGAGAGAACGCTGCAGTCGATTCATTGTTGAATTTTTAATCCCTATTAAACGACTAGTTCGTTTAGATTTTGTTTTCGCGAGAATAAGCTTTTCGGCTTTGCTACGAACATAGGAAGGGTTTGTTTCATCATTACTGGCAACAGCCTCTTTGTTTTTAGCCGTTTCATCACCATCAATTGAACCGTTTTTACTTCCTTTTGTTTTACTGTCTACTCCTATTTTTCCATTAGCATCAACACTACTTTCATTCGGAGGCAGCACTTGAAAGCGCCCATTAACTGCCACTTTAGTATTGCTAGCGACCTTGCTTGTCGCTTTTTTACTACCGTCAGTCTGTCCATTTGGACTTTTCTTGTCATCTTGCTTTGCTGCAACCGATACTGGATTACTCCCTTGCTTGAAAATATCGGTGTCCGCACGATAGCTTTTCATTGCATCTAAATGACTAACAGTGGCTAATCTAGCATTATCAGGAATCACCAGCTTACGCCCTGCTTTTACTAAATGAACATTATTGTTTACAAATGCATTGGGGTTTGCTCGCTTTATGGCCATCATTGTCTGATGCAAGGAAATTTTACGATTACCACGAATACGCTTAGCAATAGCCATCATAGTATCGCCTCGTTTCACGCGATACGACTTATCATTAATAGCATCACTAGTGTTTGCCAGACTAACACTAACTTTTCGATCTAAGTTAATACGCGGAAATTGATTACCCGGTGCTGTGGGGTCATCTTTAATTTTCTTTTTGACGACTTTATCTGCACCAGCATAAAATGGTGCATTATATTTATCAGGTTGCGGAATTCGAGGTTCTATACGTTCAGACTTTTCCTTATTGGGTTTAGAGGTTTCGGGCTCTGGTGTTTTGGAAACCACAAATTTACGAGATTTTTGTTCTACTTTAGGAGGAACGGTTTCTTCTGGTTTTTTAACTTCTTCAGCTGGGGCTTGAGCAATAATACGATTTTTAACTTCGCTTACTGGAGGATCAATCAATAGTGCATATTCGCGCAAAATCTTTCCTTTTGGCCATTTAACTACCAAAAGCAAATTTAAATAAGGCTCTTTAAACGCAACACCTGATAAAATTAATATATAGGTTTTACCATTTTTTTTGCGAATAACTCTAAACTTTAGTAAGTTGAGTGATGCACTATAAACTATACCAGCACGCTTGAACTCAGATTCAGAAGCAAGCCGCACTGTCATATCTTTAAGCTCAGCCTGATCAATAGTCAAAATTTCAATTTCGACATTAATCGGTTGATTTAGATAAGATTTAAGATCTGCATCCCCTAACCCCAGAGACCACACCCCCATTGGCACCAAGCCTAAACTTGCTATCATTCCAATGATCAATGCCCATTTACGTGTCATATTGACTCCCTACCCAACTTTTTCAGTACAATTAAACAAATGCTGACATAAAACTTACTATTTTTCTATAAAATATAGTCTATTTGCATGAAATATCTAGTGTTTACAAATATTCATCACATAATATTTGTGCGATTTGCACACTATTTGTAGCCGCACCCTTACGGACATTATCGGCGACCACCCAAATATCTAAACCTTTTTCATGGGAAATATCTTCACGAATACGCCCCACGTACACTGTATTATTATTAACACCTTCTGTCACAGCTGTTGGATACCCACCATCAATATGCTCATCTAGTAGTGTAATCCCTGGTGCATTTTTCAATAACTGAGTTGCCTCAGTAGCAGTAATCTTTTTCTCGGTCTCAATATGTAATGCTTCAGAGTGCCCATAAAATACAGGAACTCTCACGGCTGTAGGATTTACCATAATGGCATCATCTTCAAATATCTTTTTGGTTTCCCACACCATTTTCATTTCTTCTTTGGTATAACCATTATCCTGAAATACATCTATATGCGGTAAAACATTAAATGCAATCTGTTTTGGATAGACTTTACAATCTACTGATTGACCGTTTAGCAACAGAGCCGATTGTGTTGCCAGCTCCTTAATTGCCTCTTTACCTGTGCCTGATACAGCTTGATAAGTGGCGACATTAATTCTTGTAATTCCTACTGCGTCCTTAATCGGCTTGAGTGCTACCAACATTTGAATAGTGGAGCAGTTTGGATTAGCGATTATACCACGTTTCTTATATTGTTCTATAGCATGCGCATTCACCTCAGGCACCACTAAGGGAATGTCATCATCGTACCGAAATTGCGATGTATTATCTATCACAACACAACCTGCTGCTGCCGCTTTTGGGGCATATACTTTTGACAGTGAAGCACCTGCTGAAAAAAGTCCAATTTGCACACTGGAAAAATCAAACGTCTCCAGTTTTTGCACAACAATGCGCTTATTGTTGAACATCTGCGTACTTCCAGCAGAACGCTCACTCGCCAGCAAATGTAATTTTCCGACTGGAAATTTAAGTTCTTCCAGGACTTTGATCATGGTTTCGCCGACAGCGCCAGTCGCCCCAACTATCGCTACATCTACTGTTTTTGTCATTCTACTAACCTTTAATATTTTAAATTATAAATTTTGTACTTGTCACTGTATGTGAGCAAATCCTCATTATCAGTTATTTAGGGAACACTAATCCTAGAATAATAATATTATTATTCTCTAATGCCAAAACTTAATAGTACTATGCATCAGAATTTCCTTATGTATACTTAAAGTATACTTAGCGTTAAATTAATAAGACCCTAAATTATTCAGCACTTTATTGGCTTTTTAATGCTGCTAGTACTGCATCACCCATTTCACTAGTGCCAATTTGCGTCATTCCTGAAGAGAAAATGTCAGCGGTGCGCAACCCTTTATCTAGCACAGTATTCACCGCACTTTCGATTTTAATGGCCACGTCAGGCAGCGCCAGACTATAACGCATCATCATCGCAACAGACATAATAGTGGCTAATGGATTAGCAATATCTTTACCTGCAATATCAGGCGCTGAACCATGAATGGGTTCATACATGCCCTTGCCGTTTGAATCGAGAGATGCCGAAGGTAACATCCCTATAGAACCGGTTAACATGGCTGCTGCATCTGACAATATATCTCCAAACATATTAGTCGTGACCATTACATCAAACTGTTTAGGCTCTTTCACCAGCTGCATTGCCGCATTATCAACATACATATGACTTAATTCGACATCCGGGTATTCTTTAGCAGTGCGGATCATTATTTCACGCCACAACTCAGTCACTTCAAGCACATTCGCTTTATCCACCGAACAGACTCTTTTATCCCGTTTCATAGCGATCTCAAACGCCACATGCGCGATACGCTCAATCTCTGCTTCATTATAAATCAAAGTATTGTGGCCTTCACGTAAACCGTCTTCGCGCGTATAAACTCCTCGCGGTTGACCAAAGTAAATACCCCCTGTCAGCTCTCGCACAATCATTAAATCTAGGCCGGATACAATTTCAGCCTTCAGCGAAGACGCATCAGCCAACTGCGGCGCTAGTATTGCTGGACGCAAATTGGCAAACAAACCAAGATTCGCTCGTAAACCTAATAAACCTTGTTCAGGTCGCAAAGGTCTATCCAGCGATTCCCATTGGGGGCCGCCTACAGCACCTAAAATCAAAGCGTCAGCCTGTTGAACAATTGTCATTGTTGAGTCAGGCAAAGGAGTGCCATATTCATCATAAGCAGCCCCCCCGATTAATGCTGACTCAAGTTCAACATTCAGTCCTTCGTCTGTTTGTAAATATTCCAGTAATTTAACCGCTTCAGCGACGATTTCCTGGCCAATACCATCACCGGGCAAAATAGCAATTTTTTGGGTCATTAACTTTCCTCTTAACTTATTATCCAGGGCTCTGACTGAGCCCGTTTCTGCTCATAGGCCTTTATTATATCTGTATGTTCTAATGTTAAACCAATATCATCAAGACCATTGATCAAACAGAATTTCCGGAATTCATCCACTTCAAAGTTGATATTAGCTTGACCAGGCACGCTAATAATTTGCTGCTCAAGATTGACGGTCAGTGCATAACCTTCTGTCGACAACGCCTGTGCAAACAATTGATCCACTTGACTCGCTGCTAATACAATCGGCAACACACCATTTTTAAAACAATTATTAAAGAAAATATCAGCAAAGCTGGGCGCAATAATGACCTTAAAACCATAGTCTTCAAGAGCCCATGGTGCGTGTTCACGTGAGGAGCCACAACCAAAGTTTTCACGGGCTAATAAAATTTCTACCGCCTTATACCGATCCTTATTTAACACAAAGTCAGGGTTAAGCGGACGCTTGCTACAATCCAAGCCAGGCTCTCCCTGATCCAGATAACGCCATTCGTCAAACAAATTAGGCCCAAAACCACTACGTTTAATTGATTTCAAAAACTGTTTTGGAATAATCGCATCAGTATCTACATTCGAACGATCCAATGGTAATACCGTTGCTGTAACAAGTTTAAACTTCTTCATTTTATAGGGACTCCAAATTTTTAATCAGGACATTACACCAGCGACACATTAAGCAGGCTCCTCATATTACTCATTGTTCACATGAGTGAAATGACCTGCAATAGCTGCCGCAGCGGCCATGGCAGGACTAACCAAATGGGTTCTCCCGCCCTGCCCTTGTCTGCCCTCAAAATTCCGGTTGGATGTTGAAGCACAACGCTCTCCCGGCGAAAGTTTGTCAGCATTCATTGCCAAACACATTGAGCAGCCAGGTTCACGCCATTCAAATCCTGCCTCAATAAAAATTTTATCGAGGCCTTCTTGTTCCGCTTGTCGTTTTACCAGACCAGATCCAGGCACGACTAATGCCAATTTTACGCGGCTCGCGACTTTCTTGCCCTTAGCCACCTGTGCGGCTTGACGTAAATCTTCAATGCGTGAGTTAGTACAAGACCCAATAAATACCTTGTCGATTTCAATATCTGACATAGGAGTGTCTGCTTCTAAGCCCATATAATCCAACGCACGTTGCATGCCTTCGCGCTTGACTGGATCAGATTCCTGGGCAGGATTGGGCACTTGCAGACTAATGCCTGTCACCATTTCAGGAGAAGTTCCCCAAGTCACTTGTGGTTCAATAGCCGCCGCATCAATAAGGATTTCACGATCAAACTGTGCATCATCATCAGATACCAATGTTTTCCAGTAGTTGATAGCTTGCTGCCACTGCTCTCCCTGCGGAGCGTATGGGCGGCCCTTAAAATACGCGATAGTTTTCTCATCAACAGCAACCATTCCTGCACGTGCCCCGGCTTCAATAGTCATATTACACACTGTCAAACGACCTTCAATGGATAAATCTTCAATTGCTTCGCCTGCAAACTCAATCGCATAACCCGTTCCACCGGCAGTCCCAATAGTGCCTATAATTTCCAATACAATATCTTTGGCAGAGACCCCCGGCAACACTTTACCCACCACTTTGACTCTCATATTTTTAGATTTTTTCTGTAACAAACATTGCGTTGCTAAAACATGTTCGACTTCAGAGGTGCCTATTCCAAATGCCAAAGCCCCCACAGCACCATGAGTCGAAGTATGTGAATCACCACAGACTACTGTCATGCCAGGTAAAGTAGCGCCTAACTCAGGCCCAACAACATGCACGATTCCTTGCAAGGGATCGAGCATTTTATATTCCTTAATGCCAAATTCTTTGCAATTGGCGTCTAATGTTTCTACTTGCAAACGTGAGACTTTATCACTGATTCCTTGAACTCCATCACTCCGGTCTGTAGTGGGAACGTTATGATCAGGAGTGGCTATGACTGATTGCGCACGCCAAGGTTGTCGCCCCGCAAGACGAAGCCCTTCAAACGCTTGAGGAGAAGTCACTTCATGTACCAGATGTCGATCAATATAAAGTAAGGATGTATCACCATCAGCCCTTACAAGATGAGCATCCCACAATTTATCGTATAAGGTTTTAGTATTCACTATTACATCCTCGTTAAATTACTTTTAATTCAGGATCTTTCTTGCACTTCAGATAACAGGCAATTTAACTGCTTTATAGTTATTACACAAGGTTCTTATTATCATATATACTATTCCTTTAAGGAATACTACGTAGGCTCTTTCAATGGATACCGAACAGCTCAACGCATTTGTGATGGTTGCTAAACACGGTTCATTTTCACGTGCTGCCAAGACTCTCTATCTTAGCCAGTCTGCCGTGAGTAAGCGTATTGCAACACTCGAACAATCACTTAAAACAACATTATTTGATCGCATTGGACACCGCATCGAATTAACTGAAGCGGGTCAACTATTACTCCCTAGAGCCCACAATATTTTACGGGAAATTTTGGATTCTCGAACGATAATCCAAAATTTGAACCATCAGATAGGCGGACGATTACGATTAGGGACCAGCCATCATATTGGATTACATCGTTTACCTCCTGTATTACGGAGTTTTACTCGTCAATTTGAGCAAGTATCGCTGGAGATTGATTTTTTAGACTCAGAGCAAGCATGTTTTGCGATTGAAAAAGGTCACTTAGAACTAGCAATAGTTACACTTCCACTTAAGCCCTCGCCTATGTTGAATACCACTCCTGTTTGGACAGACATTCTCAAACCTGTGGTGTCTCATGCACATGAGTTATCAAACCATACTGAAGTCACTCTCAAACAACTTAGTGAATTTAATGCCATTTTACCTGCCAAAGGAACCTTTACCCGTACTGTTTTAGAAAACGCAATGCAGCAACGTCATATTACCCTTAAATCAAGTTTATCCACTAACTATCTGGAGACAATTAAGATGATGGTCACGGTTGGTCTTGGCTGGACAATTCTACCTGTTTCAATGCACGACAAAGAACTGAAAGTCCTTAAAACCCCACAACTTAAACTCAAACGTCAACTGGGCATTGTGACCCATATAGATAGAACTTTGAGTAATGCCACCCAAGCATTTATCGATCTATTACTGCATAAATTTTCATCTGATACCCACCTTTAGTCGTATTTTCCATTTAAGCCTTAGTAACACTGCTCTTTAGTTGGGCTAACCCTAGCCGATAAATACCTTAAGATTAAGATGATCCTGCCCACAAAGTTAAACGAACAAGACAAGGCATAAGGTTTTGTCAGCTGTGCTCTACATGGTCACATGCTTAATCCAAAAAGCTTTCCAATAATAATCAAAGCATCGTCTCAATATCGATGCCTGTAATACTTGCTATTACAGAAAATAAAGAGAGACATCTGGCTATCGCATGAAAGACCAATCGATTCTTAAGCTACTGCTAATGCATCCGAAATTCTCAATCATTTCAGCACTTTTTGTGATATGTACTACTATTGTATTAGCTGATAATTTGCTTTTAACAGAGCAACAGATCACTCATATACAAAAGCAGTATGGCAAAGCAGCAGCTAAGCGTATTAGGAGTTGGCGAGTGATGGTGGATGCAGCCAAAAACCTTTCTGAAAAGGATAAATTAACCACCGTCAATCGATTTTTTAATAAGATACGTTTTATTTCTGACAGAAAACACTGGAAAATAGAGGATTACTGGGCGACTCCGGCAGAGTTTATGATTAGCAATGGCGGCGATTGTGAAGATTTTTCGATTGCCAAATACTTTACGCTTAGAACTCTTGGTATTAAATCCGAAAAACTTCGTCTTATTTATGTAAAAGCACTATCACTGAATCAAGCGCACATGATTCTTGCATACTATCCAACACCAGGCAGTGAACCGCTGATACTGGATAACTTAGTCAAGAAGATAAAACGCGGGTCACAACGTAAAGACCTGGTTCCAGTTTATAGTTTTAATGGTGATTATTTGTGGCTCTCAAAACAAATAAAAGGCCGGGGAGAAATGATTGGCAGTGCTACTCGTATCAGTTTATGGAATAAGGTTCGGCGTCGTATGCGTAAAGAGCAACAGCGATATAGTAGCAAACGTTGATGATGATGGGGTACCGCGACCATGAGCTTGAGCAAACGCCTGATTATATTTATTGGCAGTATGTTTTTACTAGTGCTGGTAGGCACTTTAACAATCAGTGTCACAAACACTCGCAACTACTTTAATAATCAACTTAAACTCACCTCACAAGATACTGCTACCTCATTAGGTAAATCGGTTGCTAACGCTCTGGCCAATAACGATAACGTCGAGTTAAAGTCGATTGTCAAAGCTGTTTATGATCGTGGGCAATACAGTAAAATCGAAGTCACTGATCCGCTTGGAAAAACGATCGAAATACGGCAACAAAAACCTGTCACCGTCAATAAAATTCCACAATGGTTTATCAGTTTAGTACCATTACAAATTCCACAAGGTCGGCAAGGATTAGTAGCGTCCGATTTTCGTCAACTTGGCTTTCTCAATATTACAGTGCATCCGGGGGCTGCTTACGCCGAACTCTGGGAAACCTTTAGCGATAATCTTTGGTGGCTTTTGTTTATTGGAGTTTTAGCAGTAGTGACCACCGTGCTACTTATTAATCATTTGTTAAAACCCCTTAGTTCACTTGAGCACCAAGCAAACGAAATTGCTAAGGGACATTTTGTAGTACAGGAAGTTCTCCCTGCTTCACCTGAACTCAAGCAAGTGACGGACACTATGAATAAAATGTCCATGAAAGTTTCACAAATGCTTGAAGCACAAACTGAACTAACTGACCGTATGCGTACTAAAGCCTATCAAGACGCTTTAACCGGATTGAATAATAGACGTCATTTCGCAGAACAACTAGAACACTTACTTAACACTCCCGAAGAATTTTTTAATGGCGCCCTGCTCCTAATTGAAATCAATGCATTTAAAGAATATAACGAAAAGCACGGATATATAAAGGCCGATGAGCTTCTCAAAAAAATTGCTGAAATTTTGTCAAGCACTTCGCGCCCAGTGACTGGTGTACAGATAGCACGTGTCAGTGGTGCCTCCTTTGCTATTCTTGTGCCCAACCTAGACTTAAATGACGTTCAGAAATTGGCGCAGGCACTTCATCATCAATTTGAGGTCTTGCACGAAAAAGGTAAAATTGACAAAATCGCCACTACACATATTGGGATTGCTATTTACGATGGTGGCAAGCTGGGTTCAGAGTTATTATCGATGGCTGATATGGCGCTACGAGCTGCACAGATAAAAGGCCCGAACGTTTGGCATATTTATGATGAGCAGAACGTTTCAAGGGATAAAGTACGTACTGCTACAGCTTGGAAAACCGTTTTGCAGCAAATGTTGGATACCCGTAACCTAGTCTTACATTATCAGCCTGTGCGAAGTTGTAGCAGCGACGAGTTATTACATTATGAGGTGCTTGCTCGCATGCCCGACCAAGACGGTAATCTATTGACCGCCAATACCTTTGTGCCGATGGCACAGCGCCATGGCTTGGGTACTGGGCTTGATATTTTGGTGATCGAAAAATTATTGGAGGTGATGGGAGATGAAAACCAGGTTCAATATGCTATTAATCTGTCACGCTCCTCACTACAAGATCATGCTTTTATAGAGTGGTTAACCCGGACATTATCACAATATCCTGAGCGGGCTCAAAGTATTATATTTGAGATTCATGAATACAGTGCTACTTCTCATTTGTTGCGAGTCAAAGACAATATTCAACGCATCAGGGACCTAGGTTGCGCATTTTCCTTAGATCATTTTGGTACTGGTAGTCCTGATTTTGGATACTTGCTTACCACGCGAGTTGATTACATCAAAATCGATGGTAGCTATATACATAATCTGCATCGAAATGAAGACAACCATTTTTTTCTTAAGTCTATTACTGAGATCGCACACGGTCTTGATATTCAGGTCATTGGGGAGTATGTCGAAAAACCAGAGGAATGGAGTGCCTTAAAAAAATTACATTTCGATGGCGGACAGGGACATTTTATTGGTAAGCCTTATGAGGATATTGCACCAGATACAAACCCTCAAGATATTACACAGTCTAATAGCAAGCATTAAACTAGCTTAGTGATAGCTATTTTAATACTGAATAGTGCTTCATTTGAAAATTTCAATAGCCTACTAGAATAACTCTATCTCGCTTTCATTGTTTGTCGCTGACTGAGCGTCTTCGCTTGATTCTTGTGCTTCTGAAGATTTTGCTGCCAATGTATTTAATTGTTCACCCAAGCTCCCAAGCTCGATACTGGCTGCCTTGACTAGGCCTGTATTTTGAGTGGTCACCTCACTGATAGTTTGAATTTCTTCAAGCATACCAAATACATTTTCGGCACAATTTTTCTCGCTCTGAGTGGCGGCCGACAATTCCCGTCCCAAACGACTCACTTCACACATAAAACCTACAATTTCAGAATAGGAAATAACTACTTCTTCTATCACTTCATCTGAATCAGCAACTAGACTCACTGCACCCTGAACTTCTATTGCGGTATCTTTAATACTGCATATCAGTGTATCGATAATATTTTCAATTTCACTGGTGTACTGTTGGGTCTTTCCTGCTAACGTTCGGACTTCATCAGCAACCACTGCAAACCCTCTACCTTGCTCACCTGCACGTGCTGCTTCAATCGCTGCATTTAATGCCAGCAAGTTCGTTTGTTCCGCTACACTTTTAATTACATTGATAATTCCACTAATTTTCTCGCTATCGTTGCCTAGCTTTTCGATTTTTTCACCCGATTTTAAAATGCTTCTATTTAACTCGCTCACAGTTCCCATTGCTTTTGTTAACACTAACTTACCGCTCTCTCCTTCTTCTTCGGATTTATTCGATATATTGACTGTATTTTCTGCTGTCGCAATAGCACAACCTAATGCCGCCACTAACGATTCAACTGCAGCACTCACATTTTTAGCTTTTTCTGCCTGCTCAGTCATTTGCATTGAGACCATATTTGATGAGACAGAGATCTCAATGGCATGTTGAGCCAAGTTGCTTGAAACACCCGCTACCATTTCATTAACCGCCACAAATAATTGCATCGCTTCATCAATATCCTGTTTTAGTTTATGGGTATTTGTGAGTCCAGGCACAGCCTCGATAGCTTCATAATGTCCTGTCTTTACAGCCATTGAAACAGCTTTACCCAAATCTTGCATGAATATCGATGTAGCATTTTGCCGCAAAAAATTAAATACCATTGAGACAGTAATCATCGCTGTTGCAGACCAAAAAAAGGATTCACTTGGAAATACTTCAAACTGGATCAATATAAGAAAAAGCAGTCCTATAAGACCTAAAAAATTAGCAAACCATCGTGTTTTGAGAGTGGAAATCAAAGTAGTTAAGACTGATGACTTATGCGACATACTGTATTTCCCATCTTAAATAAGAACTTCTCGATTAAAATAGCCTATAACAGCCTCTGACTGAAAATAATAAAACTGCAATTTAAAAGAGTAACTGATTAAATGAATGAGACATAGTCACCTGACTATTTGATATCTTCAACACACTCACCACTTTCATTATTACTAAGTTTTTACGAACATTAATTTTCTAATATCATTAAGATTACAATCATATTTGATCAGAGTCTTCTTAAAATATCGACCAGATAGACAAAGTCTTAAGGACCATCTACCAAGTGTATAAAAACGGTTATTCATAACCTTAGGAAAAACAGGACGAAGCAGACTTCGCCAGTAGCTTACTCTAAGATAAGATAAGATAAATCGTGAATAACGCAGAATTTATTACGGTTTTACTAAACCTCAGTTAGAGTAACGAATCCTGAGCTCGAGCTTCCAGCCGTAAATATTTTATCATTTGCCGCGGCTCACTTCGCTTGAAATGACGCATTGCTCGAACGGTTTCCCATGTCGCCTTCCTGGCTCCGAGGGAAACGCAAATCATCCTTGATTTGCGACGTCTCTGCGCTCATGCGTAATGTCAAGCATCGCCACAACGCAAACGAAAAGTATTCACAGCTGGCACCTCTCTACAGATCACGATGACGTATAGCCATTAACGACTGATCGATTGTCGGTTTCGGTAATATCACATTGAATTAAACGGGGAGTTAGCGTGAAACGCTAATCGTAATACTGGAATGATAGAGTCGAAGCGATTGTAAGCCTTCTTAACATCAATAGTAACGTTAACTAATTGTGACTAGCAACAGTAACTAAATATCACCATCAACGCTATCAACGCTATCAAAATATATGACAGTCAACTCTAACTGACTATTAAGTTTATCGATGAATTGCAGATTAAAAAATAACGTGATTTCAATTCAGCACCAATTAATTTAGTAGGATTTTAGCCAGGATGATTATGGTGCCCTATATGACGACCATGTAGATGTTTATGACCTAGAAATCCACGCAAATGATCCCGGTGTTGATGCTTATTGATATTCTGGTGTTTAAGTTTGTGTTGATGCTTTTGTGGGTGTTTATTATCTGTATGTTGGTGAACGTTATTATACACATGACTGTGACGTTGATGTCTTGACCATGGGCGACGTAACTTATGATTTTTCACTAATTTATTGTGCTTTTGTTTATGCAATAACTTTAGATTTGAATGTCTTCTGTTATGAGCA